>Ga0116229_10000565_pt1 | contig 50510 bp, 38 predicted proteins | sample S1TSphgellanicum_3_FD_87313 | JGI IMG/M metagenome (GOLD analysis project Ga0116229, IMG submission 87313) | Host-associated microbial communities from peat moss isolated from Minnesota, USA - S1T2_Fc - Sphagnum magellanicum MG | ecosystem: Host-associated > Plants > Peat moss > Unclassified... | reverse complement strand
TCATGAGATCAAGAAACCCCAAGGCTTGGAGCCTTGGAGTTCTTTTCTTTGTTGAAAGAAGGGGTGGGTGCGTTGGGCCATGCCATTTGCCTCAAGAAGCGAAGAAGTCTCGAGGCTAGGTGCCCAAGGGTTTTTTTCAATATTGCTACAAGTGAATGGGGCGCTCAGCCTCACCTTCCACTTTGAGAAGCAAAGAAAACCTATGGTTTGGAGTCCTAGGTTTTTTTTAAAAAAAATTGTAGTAGGTGTGCAAGAAGTTCAATTATGGCTTTCCCTTTGAAAAAGCAAAAAAAGCATGAGGTGCCAAGCCTTGGGTTTTAAAATTTTTTTGCTACATGTGTGTAGGGTGTTCAGCCTCCTATTTCACCTTGAGAAGCAAAGAAACTTCAAGACTTGGAGCCTTGGGTTTTTTGTTTATGTGGTCAACCAATTTGGGTCACTTAACCCCAGGTTTTTTACTCACAAGATCAAGAAAGCTCAATGCTTGGAGCCTTAGAGTTCTCTTCTTCATCAAAAGAGGTTGGCACATTCAATTGTGCCTTTTGCTTCAAGAAATGAAAAAAGCTCAAAGCTCCAAACCTTGGGGTTTTTGTTTCAATTTTATTGTAGGTGTGCGAGGGCTTGGCCTTACCTTTTGCCTCAAGAAGTGAAGAAAACCTTGGCCTTATTGTTGTGGAGAATGTCTAGGGTGATTGGCCCTGAGTCTTGACTGAATACAAGGGATTTGGAACCTAGCTTTCCTTTTCTCCATTTTTCGGCCATGGCTATGGTGTTGATTTTCGAGAAGCCATGAAAACCTTGAGTTCTCTTTCATTTTCTTTTGCAACAAATAGAGCTTTCTTTACTTTTCAAATTTTCCATTTAGGCGTTTGCATTTTTTTTTTGAAACATGTGTTTAGAGATCATCATAGATGTTCATATGAAACAAATCTTCACTATTTCCATTGCAAGTTCATGAGACGCTAGGAGCATTTGATTGTGGCAAATAGGTTTGTGGAAATATAGACATCTTTAACCATAACATATTCTTTTCATCATACTATGTAATCTATTGTGGACTTATTATGTAATGGGGTTTCCTCCATTAATTTTCTTAAGAAGGCAACTTGGAAGGAACTATGTGGGTGTTGGATTACGATTTTGAATTAATGGAGCCACCAAAATCTTCACAACAAAAGTCACAACAGCTGGCAAGCATGAAACCATCCTTCCATACTTTAACCTCTTGTGTTGTGCTACACTGAAATCCATTAAAAAAATTGAAAGTTTTTAGTTGTCATAAGCCTTTTGTTTAATCATTGGTATCAACTATAGGAGATGATTAAGGTTGGTTGGAGAAGTACGTGAGAGAAGGTCAATGTTTTTACAATTTACAAGGATCGTCCTCTGCTATGGTCAATGCTAATCATGTGAAAGGATCAAGGGAAAAAAATCAAAAAAAAATTTGCTTGAATTTTATTTTTTTGGGTGTTCTTGTTGTTGTCTCCTATCCTATGGTTGACACCAATCATTGGAGAAGATTAGTGAATAATGTAAGCTTTGAAATGATTGGATGTTGTTATAAAATGCTAACAATTGAAATGCAATTGGTAGACTCTATTCAATTCAATTTTCCACCCCCCCTATGGTCGACACTGACTATAGGCTTTATCAAAATTGAAAGTGTCCTTTTGAAATTGTTAAATCTTACATTGTAGTAGTTCAATTTGACTTCCAATTTTCTTTTTTGTTCGACTTCATAGCCCCAACACCCTATAGTTGGCACCAATTCTAGGGAAATATCCTAACAAATATATGGTTATGCTAAAAATAATTTCATCAGTCTTGATTGAGACACTTTTTTCATGTCTTTTTGTACTAGTAAAGCCCCAACAACTTATAAGGAAATCTATTTGCATTATAGGAGGACAAGTTTCATTGGCATTTCATTGTAGGATAAATAACTTATTTTTTGAGAATTTATAAGTTCTTTCTATGAATGGTCAACATCAATTGTTAGGACAAATGCTCACAAACATGCACCCAATGATATTCATAAGTCCTCTTATGTGTTTTTCAATTTACACCTATTAATATCACCTCCTTTGATAATGATCTCTAGTTATTTCAATTTTTTGGCATTTTCATTTTAATACTTGTTGGTTAAGGTTACATTTGAATTATTGCAACTGTATGATTCAAATTTCACTTCATATACCTAACTCCCATTTGTGTTTCCATAAGGGAGTGCAATTGCCAGAAGACCATAGAGGTGATACAATGTCAAAACAAGTTGAACACTTCAAAGGTTTTTAAAAAGTACAAAATCCTCCCAAAAAACAAAGCCAATATGAATATCCCATTGTGTTGCCCCTTGTCCATGCCGATTGTTAGCCCAACATTGAAAATCAATGTGTTAAAGATGAAATAGGCATTTTTTATAGGTTATTAGGAAGGTGAGAAGGTATCTATGTTTCCTCACAAAATTGGAGAGGTGAAGAAAAAGAGGTGAACACCTACTGTATTACTTGGAGTTCTCTTTGGAAGGAAAAGAATGCAAAATTTGAGAAGTTCATGGTGGAGAATTTAAATCTATTTTGGCTATTTAGAAAAATGTTCCACTTATGGGATAGTAATCATCACCTTTAGGCTTAACGGCCATAGATAGATTTGAACCATCCTAATGAGTCGGAATGGCAGGGTTGTCATGGTGTCCATGTGTCCGTCACAATGCAACAGACACATCTAGATGTAGACGCACCCATGCATCATGTCAGTATAAGGTCAACCTAGGTCAAAAGGACTTTTGAGCTACCTAGGACAAGCTTATGGGTGATCAAAGCTAAGTCCGTTTTGGTCATCGTAAAGCCTACAATGATGGAATTTTTTTTGTCATCACAAGCTTGGTGATAACAAAGTTTCATCGCCACATGAAATTTTTAGTCACCACATGATTGGTGACAGAATGCTTTTGGTTGCTAAGCTTGCATTAACCAAAAACATTTCATCGCTAATTATGTGGTGACTAAATCATTTTTCAGTTACTGCACATCTATGGATTTGGGTCGTTCAATTGATGGTGGATTGATCTCCACCATTGATTTGGTGACGGAATTTGATTTGGCAACATAATTTGGTCTGCTTGGTAATAAAATGTAAACCTTGCATGTCAATACTCACTTTCTCCTTTGAGGTGTGTGAACCTTATGTTGTTTAACACCAACTGGCAACCATTGCCATATACCTTGGGAGGGAGGGGTGAAACCTTTATGGGTGTTTGAATTTCAAATCTTCATATTGCATTTATAATTGGTGCTAAAATTCTATTGTAACTTTAGAGATGGAATTCAATCTTATTGTTGAATACATTAATTATATTAATCAAGCCTATTGTTCTTATGTACAATGTTTTATCGATGGAGGGAAGGCAAAACGTGTGGAGTCCATGGTATTTGATTGCAAAGGACAAGTTAGGGAAGGTGTAATGCAAGTTTTACGACAATGTTATTTTGTACCACAAGGATAGAATGCTCTTCCATTTGGGCTATCAATATGATGACAATGGGCAAGCTAGAGTTGTAGTGTGTTCAAAGGCACATCCACAAGTGAAGGGATTATTTGCTTGATGTGGTGAACATGTCCCTCCACCATTAAATGGCATGGAAGTACCAACCCATATCCTGAATGGGCAAACAAAGGATGTGGCCATGGAAACACCAAATCCTTCAATGGAAGGAAAATTTGTTTCGACATTTCAAGTGGAAGGGGCTTAAAATTTCATTCCATGTACAAATGACATAGAAGGTCTTAATAGATCCACAAATAACAACATTCAAACTTTTCAACAAGTTTCATTGTTCAAGGGATTGAATTCAACCAAAAAATAGGATTTGGACAAGAAGTAGGCAACTTTCTTTTATGAGGCGAACATCCCCTTCAATGTTGTGTGACACCTTGCGTTCATAGAAGCTGTGAAAGCAATCTCCAAATCTCAAATCTATTTCAAACCCTTGTCATACCATGGATTGTGCACAAATTTGTTAAAACAATCCAAGGTGGATGTGTTTAAACAAATAATTGAGAGGACACAAATATAATCCACAAATATGGAACAACCATTTGTTCTAATGGTTGGGACAACATTGCACGACATCCAATACTAAACGTAATACTTGTTTGTCCAAGTGGCAATGTATTCATAGATTCCATTGACACAACTAGGGAGCGGAAGGATGCCCGTTACATATGTAATGCATTGAGTGGATACACCGAAACCATCGGAATTGACAATATTGTACAAATTTGTATGAACAATGTTTTAATCATGAAAAGTGCAACTAACCTTCTAATCCATCATTTTCCAAGTTTTTATTTTCAAGGTTTTGTTGTTCATTGTCTAGACTTGCTATTGGAAGATTAGGGAAAAACAGCATGGGTGAAACAAATTGTGAAAAAGGCGAAAGTGATTGTTTCTTTCATACGACAACACCATGCACCACTAGCAATCTTTTGTCATTATCAGGCCACCCTAATGTTGTTAAACCTCATTGAAACATGGTTTGCAACTAAATTTTTAATGGTTGAAAGGTTGTTCAAGTTTAGACCTGCCATTGAACAAATTATTGTTAATCTTGATTAGATAACTTTTGTCAACTCATTGTGTGGTAATCATTGTCAGAAGTCGCTCACCAAGGCAAGAGTTGTTAGAGCTAACATAAGGTTGGATGAGTTTTGGGATACTTGTGCTAACTTTGTATACATGGTGGAATCAATTTTAATGTCATTGAAGGCATTTGATGGCAAACAACCTTGCATGGGAAAGGCGTGGCTTATCATGAAAACATTAAAATGACATGTTTTATCATTACTAAATCCACCATTTGAATTGCCATCAAACTAGTTTATTGATGGGTCTATGTTAGGAGCCATACGTGCCCCTTTAAACCATTGTTTTATTTTTAGAATATTTTTAGAATCTTTTAAAAATGTCTTTCAAAAAAACATTAAAAATACTTCAAGTTTTATTAATATTATTATGTTAAGGTGTATATTTTTTTAAATTCAAAATATGTCATTAAAAATATTGTCAAACTGTGGTTTTAATGTCAAAATTACTTTTCAGCTACTCTTATGCAACTTTTAAGTAGTGGTTACAAAAGGTTAAAAGTCCTTACATGTATTCTTCATTCATTATATTGATTCCAAAATTTTATGATATTTACATAATGCATTTATAATAACATTTTACTATGTATATATATTTACAATCCAAAGTTCAAAAAATTAAGTAGTGGTTATGACTACTTTTGGTACATGTTAATATGATTGCACCCATATGTGATTGAAGATCAATTTTACTAGAGGTGGAAGATGTTGACAATCTACTTACATTATGTAGCTTGGGCCTTTCTCAATCCATACTTGTTAAGTGAAGTTCACCTACATGCAAATGCAAAAGAGGCCTTAAACAAAGTTTTGCAAAAACCAGTTCATACCTCAACCGCCTATGCCCTAGTTTTAATAAATTTTACAGATTTTGTTGAAAATTGAAGTCCATTTTTTGACACCCCCCCCAATGAAGGACCTAGATTTACTCCCACACGAATGGTGGGATTTGATTAGAGCTAGTGGATGCACATTTACACCCATCACTTGTCACATTTTGGCGCAAGTGTGTTCCACATCACCATGTGAACGGAATTGGAGTTCATATTCATTTATCCATAACAAAGTGCCAAATCGGTTAACATTGAATCGGATGGAGGACCTAGTGTACATATACATTAATAACAAGCTCTTGCGAAAACAACCTAACACCAACCCCATGGCATGGTATGAGAAAAATATGTTGTCTGAAAATTCAATGTTTGATGTCGATGAAAGTGTAAATGAAAGCAACTCATTGGATGACGACCCCATAATGTTAGATGACTAAATGAAGATGAAGTCGAACATGACCCCTTTTAATTCCTACATGATGACAAGATTCCATTTTCAAGATTGTTATATGATACAATAGTTTGGTAGGTTCAAGGTTCTAACAATGGTGATGCAAATTTAAACATGCCATTATTAAACATCAATGTTCAAATGTCTAATGCACCCCCCCAAGCAGTACATGCTCCAATGGCCCCAAGTGAAAACACGTCCTTGCAATCAATGAATTCCATGGAAATGGACCCCTTAATTAGCACGAACACACCATTAATTTGAATCATCATTTTGGAATTAAATGCACAATAAACACTAAACAACATTTTAGACATATAAATGGACCCATTCGTCAATCTTCCCAATATTGTAGTTGATGACATTGGGGATATTACATTGGAGCCAAATGTGGGCTTGCATATGATCACTAACACAAGTGCACCCCAAGTTGCGGATTTAAGTTTTTCAAGTCGTAAAGTTATAAGACTTGAGAAGTCAGCAAAAGGTGATTTAGATTCTAACCACGCACCAATCTGCCAATACCTACAATGTCCAAAACCCTCGGTACTTGAAGTTCCAATGGGGTCAAGACTAATCGTTGTGGCAGTTTCCATGAATCATCTTCGACCACCTATTGAAGACTCATTCACACATCGAGTTATTCAAGGGAAAAGGCCCACTATTTAAAAAACAATTGCTTTTGTAAGTGAACATAATTATGAATGACCAGACATTAATGATAGCATTTTGGATATTGAGAAACAACACCCCACCAAACGAATTGTGACAAAATGTTCAAGTTGAAATATCATCACAACCTTGTGTGGGATAGACAATTCAAAAGCGAAAGAGGGGTGCAACGATGATGATAACGACAATAACATCGACATTCTAATGAGGCAATTGAGGCCCCAAATGATAGTGACTACCATGAGCCTCAACCCCAACATCCAAATTTTGCCACTAATCATCCTCCTAGGTCATGAATCACAAGGGTTTCACAATCATAAGCATTTGGCATTTTGCAATTCTTACACATAAGTTGAACATTATATGCAAATCCACTTGGTGACACAGACATATTTTCTTCCAACTATATATTTCTTTAGTAATAAAATTATAACCATTTGGTTTGGGACCCTATTTCAAAATTGGTGTATTTCATATGACAATTTCATATCCATTATTCAAATTGGAAACTTTCAATTCCAAGGGCACTCAAAATGATCCATGGGCAAAAAAAAAGGAGCGCTTAGTTATAATTATTGTAATAAAATGAAAATGAAAAATTACAAAAAGAAAGAATATTTAATTTACTCAAACCGAATTGCTTGCAATATCTATCAAAAGATAAAACCCTAATAATACACTATCAAAATGGTATTTCCAATAGATCCTCAAGTGACAAAGACATTTGTTCTTTTTTTAATTTATGAATTCAATTGAAAATTAATAAATGTCATATTGCGTCAAAATAGTCTTATGTGTTGTAAACATGAAACTTTGTCGTATGTCCTCCTACAACAAGTCCTCAGGCAAATTGAAGACATCCAAGACATACTCCTTCAAATGTGCATTGAAGATATTTGACATTGGTGCCATTGTGAACCCAAGCTATGAACACATTTTCCTTGTCCATTACATTTTCAGTTCTAACATATAATGTCAATGGTATGTCTTTGTATAATAGTCTTCCGATAATTGAAAAATATCCACATCATATTGGCCTTCTTCCTAGCCTAGGAAATATATGACATCTACCCCTTCATAGACCCAGGCCATGATGGTGGGGTCGTCCCATTCACCAACTTGCTTGAGTATCTTTCTTTTAAGTTGATTGTTTGACATATTTTGTTTTGTGATTTTTTTTGGAATCACAACAATAACAAAAAAAAATGCATGGAGTCCCCTCCCCCCTTTCTTTAAAGTGTTGCACATTAACTATCCACAACAATTGAAGTCATACACGTTGAAAAAAATAGGAAGAAAAGTTAAAATTTGAACCTCTTTATATAGGTTAAATTAAGGGTACCCCAAAACTCAGGGCACCCACAAAATTTGGCGATAAAAATAATTCAGTTACCATCCAACAACGTTCCCATCTACCAACCACATGTGGCTATCGAACGTCATTAGGTGGTGATTGAGTTTTTTTAGTCGCCAATGGATGTGTGGACAATTGGTGATCAAGAAAATTCAGTCACCATTCCTCAAATATGAAGGTGATAGAAAATTTTCAATTGCCAACCATAGATTATACCATTGGTGATAAAAAAAAATTGGTCACCAATTGGTTGACTATCCAATTGGCAATCAATGGCAACTGCATTTGGCTGACTAATGGTGATTAATTTTGTTTGAGTCACCAACGATACAATGGTTCAATGCTAACCAAACCACTTTTTAGTTGGCATTTGATGACCTTGAGTCTATGATGCTTGCAGGTCATCAAATGGCAACCAAAAACTGGTTAGGTCATTAGCGAATTTGGGTTGTTGGATTGGGCCGATCGCCATATTGTGCATTCAATGGTGACTCAAGGTGATTAAAATAGGCCAAGGCCCAGTCCTAGGGCTTTGGGCATGTGTGGGTCCATTATAAGACCCACAATTTTGTCATTTCTTGTATTTTCTTCCCCACGTGTGTGGACTCTATTCACTTTGAACAATTAATGCCATACATTTGGAAGAAAGTGGGAGTCCTTTGGAAGGTTTTTAAGTTCACAATATCAATTGTGAAAATAATTGTGTGTTGGACTTGAATGTTGAACCTCTTGGAGGACCCCCATACTGATTTATTATACATTTTTTTATAAAAACTTAACCTTAATTTACCCCACCCTTAACCCTAATTTGTGTTTACTTATTTATTAATGAACAATGGGTATGATGGCAGATGATGCGAACCAAAGGAGAATGGTCAAGGGCCATGGCATGAATGGAAGACAACACGAAGCAAAGTTCAAAGCACTTGAAGTCCCAACCATCATAGTAGATGCTGGATGGTAAAACCTTCCCCAGCCTTGGTCATACTCATTATGTTCTTCCTATGTGCAATGGTGTCACATTGACAAGAAGTGGCCACTTTCTAGGCATGATACCCGCATGAAAAATAATTCTGCCCAATATACAAGTTGCCTAGATGAACATATGAAAACACGCATGTTGGAGATTTACATGGTCATGATGGGGAACCATTTTTTTTCCAAAAACCAAGTGCTTTTGATTATGGCATGGATGGTTTATGTAGAGGTGGTGCTTGGAGTTAAAGTCGACTAGAAGACTGTTATAGGCAATCGAGTTGACAATGTGCCTATGTACTAACTAGATAAATTTACAAGGGCAAATCCATTGGCTCATCTAGAAACTCGCCCACCTCCTACAACAGTTCTTCCAATTCTTACAAGGAAATCCCAAGTTCCTTCCCAATGTACCCCTATCATTCCCCCTTTCTCTTTTCAACTAGCATTGAATATTTTTTGTACCCAAGAGCTAGATCTTATGATGAACGACCGAATTGTTTAACACCTTTGGGAATAAAATCCCCCTCAATCATTGTTGAGCATGAACAACCCCATGGATGCAACACAATTGGATGTTATGGTTTAGATGGCATTTTACTTGCCAGTTGACACGATAGATGGTTAGGGGTGGTTGGCATAGGATGTTAGCACATTCTCCTCCACAAGATAGGTCAACATTATAGAACATGCTCTAGAGGCATTGCGAGGGGAAATGGGCATAATGTAGATGCAACTTCAAGAAGTGACATTGGAACACGATGCATTGCATGAACAATTGGCTAGATGCCAAACAAAATGTCTTGGGCTAAAACAAGATGTTGCCACTCACCAACAAAAACTGCAAGAAGCACTCACAAGGGCCATTGAGGTAGAAAAAGAATGCCTGAATTTCATGGAAGACGTTGAACACTACCATAAAATGTTGATTGATATGAAAAAATAATATTGAAGAAATGTTGAAACATTTGTGAAAGCAACCAAACAAAATTTGAACCACATGCATCTTACACGTATTTTGGCAACATTTCGAATTACATAGATCAAGGCAAAGCTCGTAAAAATGAAAGTGAAATACCATGAAGATGGGAGGTTTGGATCACAAGATTTGACATCATGGCATAGGATATTCAAAATGTTTCCTAACAATTTACCCAAGATGGTGGAAAATGCAAGCATAAATTAGGTGACACATCTTGAGCTCGATTGGGAATATGTCACTACCTTGTCAGAAAAAACAAGGGAACTCTTTTGGCCCACACCTCAACCCTTCATGCAAAACAGGGAACTATGCTCTATTTGTTGCTCCCCATTTGGTTCATAAGGTGCATGGATTTTGGGCACTTGCCAACACATGTATCCACAATGCCTAATCGCTTTAATGGTGGTAAGGAGATGTCCACAATGTAGGGCCTCATTTCATCGGCACTTATACGAACAATTCAATCTTTGAGCAGCCATGCCACAACATGGGAGTAAAATATGTTTAACACACCTAATAGGCCACAAGCATGGGGCACAAACATGAAATGGATGTGGAATCCTTGCATGTCTATTATTACATGGGGGAGTCAATATGATGAATGGCGATATGAAAAATCCATGAATCAAAAGGCATGTGAATTATTGTACCCATCAATGACTAATACACAATGTTGTTGGTTTTATCAAATGTTTTGGGAGTGGTATAACCCAAAAACCAACAAGTTTAAATATAGTCTGAATTCGAAGCATGTTTGGTACAACATGATGGTGGAGGAGATTGGGCGAAGGTTCACCATAAGCGATCTTTAAGCTAAAGACTGAACCAACTTGACATTGCAAAAAACTATTGAAAGGTCACATTTGAAAGATGATGCTGCCTTTACATTATTAACTGCAATATCTCCTCACACGGTCACAATGTTTAACAACATAAATAAATCTTCTTGGGTTGGACATAATCTTGAATGGGGAACGCATTGGGTTAAGAAATTATGCTAACAACATGGTATTAATATTGGAAAAAGTAGTAGTAGAGGAAATAATAGATCGTAGTACTACGGTGGGGTGGAATTTGCCACTAGATGCAACATATGTACATTGTAAAATAGCTTCAATATTGTACAAAATCGATATTTATATAGCAATACGAGCAAACAAATTGTTTCCCTTAAGGGTTTGTCACAATTAATGTAAACCTAGTTAATTACGATCGTATGTAAAATCTTGTAATTGAAAAGTGAATTGGATGATTAGATATGGCCCACAATTCTTGAATATTGAACTTCATTGATGATAATGTGATTGGAATGAATAGAAAGCATATAATTGCAATTCTTTAGGTGTGTTACAAAATTGCATCAAATTTCATTCCCAACAAAGAAGGATTGTTTTCTATTTTTCCATTTGTTCCCAACATGTTCCATTCAAGTTCCCAATGAGTTCCCATCAAGAACCCCATTTTTTTATGAGGTGATCACACAAGATGGCAATTGAAAGGGTTTCGGTCACCATTAAGGGGGAGGGGATGAAGAAGGGAAAAAAATGGGGGGTGGGGGGAGGGAAAAACATTGTGGTGATTGAAAGGTTTTTAGTTGCCACACAAATGTGGTGACCGAAAACCTTTCAGTTGCCACGTTACTATGGTGACCAAAAACCTTTTATTCACCATGCAATAATGGCAATTGAAAGCCTTTTGATCACCATGTGGGTGGCGACTAAAAACATTTCAATCTCCATGCCCCCATGGTGATTGAAAACCTTTTGATAGCCACTTGCATGTGGCAACTGAAAGGCTTTTGGTCGCCATAGTTGTGTGGTGACTAAATTTGGTCACCATCCAACAACACTGACTAAATTTGGTTGCCATTGGACAATGGCTATGTATTTTGGTAGTTGCAAATGGATGTAGTGGCATTTTCGATTGCCATTTGGGAATCGTTAGATGGCAACTAAATTTGTCTTAGTCGTTCGATGGCAACTGATTTTGGAAAAGGCTTTCTGAATGTATGAGTTTAAAAATGTAATCCATAATTCATTTTTGAACACCTATGTTGTCATTTGGGTTTTGTGTCTTTGGTTGCCCACTTACAACCATTGTGTGGAACCTTTGGGTGAGTTGAGGTGATCAAGTCCTTGGTGAAGGGATATTTTTTTTGCATTTTGAAAAAAATTTGGACCACATTAAATTCTAATTTTTTAAAACAATTAGTGCTTGGAAAAACTTTAGGTTTTTTGTCATTCAAAATTTTAAGGATGTCATCAAATGGATGATCTAGTAGATAACCATTAAATGGTCAATCTGACCAAAACCCCTTAAACAAATTATCCCACACATCATTTGGGACTTACCCCCAAAGTTTTGAACAGCCCGCCCTCAACCATGCACAAACAACTAAAGGTTGCAAAAATGTTTGGTGGGGAAACACTTCATTGACACAAACTTGAAAACATCAAAAGCTTAAAGACAATGACCCTAAACAAATCACCACAAACAATTCCAGGAAATTGTCATGAGATTTTTTATGGAGCACACAATGGCATATCTCAATGGTGCTTTTGTGACCAAGCAAGGAACTGGTTTGGAGAAGTTTAAATAAGTCATGGAACATAACTTTTTGGTAGAACTAGATGGATCCTCACAATACACCAAAATTTGGACTTCTAAGGTGTTTTTGGAATGGTTTGAATATAAAATTTTGGATTCAGGCACAAACTTGTTGCAATGGTTTGATGGCCTTTATCCACAAAAGGTCAAGGTGCATTAGACCATAGAGGTGGTGAGCTTGTGGGGAAAATTTCATGGTGGGCCAAATTCTTGAAGAATTGGTTGAAGAAAAAAACAAGGATTACACCATGGATTGAGGAAGGTGTTCAAAACCTTCTAGCCCAAATTGCAAACTATGGTGTGTTATGGATTCCAAGCATAGCAAATGTGTTTCCATTGTCAGGTGGAGATAATCAGGGTGGTTATGGTGTGATGCACAAGGTGTAAATCGAAAGATTTGTTCGCATCCCAAGCACAATTGAGTTGGCAAAGAAGACACTAAAGATGGATCACAAGCGAAAAACACATAAGCAACAATCAATAGAAGCCTTGGCATGCCCATGCGAACATCCAGGTGTCATCAATTTCCTTACCATCCACACGAAGACCATGGAGGCATACACATTATGGTGTAATGGGGAACTTTTCAAAAAATGTTGGATTACAACACAAAATACTCCCCCATTACTAATAATCATACCTTATTGCAACAAGGGGGCCCAGATATGGAAGGGCAAACATGACTTGTCACCTTTAAGCAAAATTTTGTGAAATTGGCATGGGCATTCATAAACATTATGAATGCAATACATCATTGTGGAATTTTGCACAATGACTTGTCCAAAGACAACATTATGTTGCATTTTTTAGCAAACTAACCATATGTTGTGTACATAGGTGTGTGTGATTAGGGTGAAGCCATGTGTTTGTGAAAGGTGACAACATCATTGTATGGCTTTGCAAAGGAGCAAAATGCCACCAACACAAAAAATAATGCGTTAATGGGTTGCTTCAATTTTTATTTTTTTTGTTATAGCAAGTAAGGAACTATAAATTCCCCTCAATTAATAGCCAAACAACATGCCACAACTTTGAGGTCTAAAACATATTCAATGGGCATGTTGGTAAATGTCATATGGGGTGATGATTGGGATGCAAAATATTTTGTGGACAATTCAACTAAAATGTCATTTGGGAAATTGATCCATGACATGTATGACCCAAATTCAGAAGCACGAAAAACTGTTAAACATGTCATTTGCACATTAATGGGGCCTCCATACAATTGGACTGCACCTGAAGAATGTTATCGAAAGCAAACATAAATAGTTTGTAGTTGTTATATATGGAATATGGTGTAATTTCCATGATCTTTCAAAAATGACATGTTTTGGATTTACAAATTTTATAAAACCCAATTTTGTAAGCAAATCATGTTGTCATGTGTAACCAAATTTGAAAATTGTGAATCCATTTGTGTCCACATCTATGTTCTATAATGATGATGGGTTTCTTGTAAACATAAGATGTAATGGTCACATACAATTTTACACAAGTACTACCTATCTATTTCTTAAAATTTTGAATTATGGATGATTGGACTTGTCATTGATAATTTTCTCCAATAAATGTTTTCATATTTTTTAGACATTAAATAATAATAATAAATTAATAAAAAATCATTTAAAGCAACATTTCTTAATGCAAAATTTACAAGGCATTCACTTTGTATACCTTTGTTTTGGTTTTCATTTGTTTTAGCATTTCCCACCAAGGCAAAGATATTGTGTTTAGATTCATTATATAATATAGTAGCTTAATAGATTTTGGCCCCCATGTAGTAGGTTTATTTTTATGTGAGGATTTTTGAAAGATGATATTTTGGCTTGTGCTGAAACTTGGGATTAGTGATAGAGTTGTGATATCTTGAAGGAGTTTGGTTTCTTTTAGAAGATTTTTTTTCTAAAGATTTTATTTTTGTATGGTGAAATATTGGAATTTCCATAATTCTTATTTTGCCTTAAAACATTCTTTCAAGTAAATGGCAAGGCCACAATGACACACCGAAAAGATGGCAATGAAAAATTTTCAATCGCCAATCTGTGTTTCTTATAAGAATTTTCCCAATGACACATTTTGTGCTTTGTGGTCCATGGCAAGTTTCTAAGGCGTGTTGAATGGACTTTAATATTCAAGGAACAACATTTCTTTTCTCTTGTTCAACCATGATCACTTTTGTGCTTTTCATACACAAGGCCACAAGCTTTGCATTCTAAATTGCACAACACTTCTATTGTCTAGCATTTTGCGATGTTTTATTGATCACATCAATTTACAAGGATATTTTCTTATTCTCCCTTTTGGACTTTAGCTTTTCACTAGCCATGTACATTTGCACCAAAATTTTAATGTTGAGTTCAACTTTTAGGCTTCAAAACAACTTGGAAACCACTATGAAAAATCGTGTTCTTTGCAACTTGTCCTATGTAACTAAAAAATGTCCTTTGCAACTAGTTCATGTCCATAGTCAAAAATGACAAATTAATCAACTTGAACCTCTTAAAAAACCATGATTTGTAATAGTGAAAAGAAGGTTTGGCCTTAAAAGTTAAACCCAAATAAAATAGAATTATCCCAAATTACTTAGCTAGCTTAAGCCTACTTAGCTATTAACAAGTAACACCATGTGTCAACATCTTATTGGCCCTAAGTTGAATGATTTAAATTAAATTAATAAAAATATTAAATATCAAAATAAATTTAAAATTGCCACATGCCCATTGATAATTTGTCAACACTTCAATGCCATGTTGTTACACTATTGCTTATGTCATTGCATAGTAGTTGCAACATAGGCACAAGTTGTATATGTATATATTTTCATATATAGTATGTTGTACCATTCCAACCCTTGCAACTTGTTTAATAGCACTCATTATAAAAATATGTTGAATTGCAAATGCTCATTACGATTCAAAACTGCAATTAAAACCCAATTGCAAGCCTAGTTGCAAAACATTTATTTTCTCATAATGAATGTTACACAAGTTACAAGCTAAATATATAGAATAAACAAGATCAATACACCCTCATTAAACATGTAAGAGACCAAGTCTTCAAACAAAATTCACCCACAATGTTGTAATAACACCAGAGAATAAATGTGGACTTGTTCTCTCTTCGTGGGCACCACGTATTTAAATGGACCACTCTTGAATTTTGTGTAAACCCTAAACCTTACATAATGTTGCAAGAGTTGCAAGTTGATGTAAATTTAGGAGAAACTTGAAATCAATGAATGCCCTTATCAAACAAACTAGATTGCCTTTAAAAAAAACTTGCTTAAAAATCTACAAAAATGGAGACAACACATGATGATGGAAAGTTTAGCGAATTTTTTTTTCTAAATGTTTAGTAAAATAAACAATATTACACCTTGCCCTAAGTGAAAAACTATGTAACAACTTGAACTTGATGCCTAATATCCACTTTTTACAAAATCAAATCAAATGTTTCCTCCAAATGTCTCAAATATGGTTTCCTATTTACTCATAGACAAATCCAAACCATGAGCATATTTGGCAAGTAGTTGCTACATGGATGTGCAACAAAACTGATGCAAAAGGCTATATTGTGATTCAAACAAAAACAAATTAGTACAACATGTCACAAAAACCTCAAAGCTTCAAGAAGGTGCAAGGCAAACCTAACCTTAAACATACCCTAAACCATATGTTTCACTTACATAGAAGTATGTGTCAACATCTCCAATTTTCTTGCAATTTTCAAAAGTCCATTTCTTTATCATTTGATTTTGGAATGCCTTCCAAAAAGGATTTTTATACATCTTTATTGAAGACTTCTCTTGAAAAACATAAATTTTGGAAAGTTGATTTGTACTTTGCAAAACTTTTGCGACTTTCAAATTGAAATTTTAAATCATAAAAAAGGTGGGAATTTACTTTATTTCATTTTAGTATTTAAATGTGATAACCCCTCAAAGAATTATGTCGCAAAATTTTAAGAACGAAAATTGATTCCATTATGAGCAATAAATCCATAACAATTTTTCTTGCAAACTGCATGATTTAAAGTTTACCTAAATTGCTAGGTCCACTTTTCATATTGAATATTAATGTTTTTTGTGTATTTCTTTCAAAGATAGAAGGATGAAGATGTATTTCACTTATATAAATCCTTTTGTTGGAATTTAAAACTTGAATTGGGGTTTTATATTATTTTCAATGTCCCACCCCAAAAAACTACCATGGTGACATGCAGAAAAGTCCTTTCATTGAAGTGACCTTTCATAGAACTTCTTTTATCCTAGTAAGGACAATTTTTGGATATAATTTTCAAAGGTACTTTAAATGGTATTCCATTTTTTATATTAGTTAATTAATTGAATATGTATAATTTAGAACTTATGAAATTTCAATTTTCATAATTAAAGGAAAGATCCTCTTGAAAGGGTTAGACAATTAGGAACATAAATTTGTAATGATTTCCACCTTTTTTATTCCAATGAAAACTCAAGGGCATATATATTTGCATGCAATTGACAAACATGAGAGAGATATATATACATATATACTTTATGAAAGCATTCAAAGGAAAGGGTCCAATGGGTATTCTTGGGCCCTTTCTTATAAATGGGTCAATAGTTGGTATGGGGTACCAACAATGAATGCATTCATTGGTCTACTACATTAATATTTTCATTCAAAGGTCACAATTTGACAATAATTCATACAAAATTTTAGAATTGGTATCATTGTTGAAACAAAATATGATTTAAAAACATTGTTTAGTAAATTTTTATTTTATTTTTTGCACGAAACCTAACATTATAATGGAAATGGTTGCAACCAAGTTATCGAAATGCATAAGCATCCTTGGATGGACCTATTAAGAATATATGTCACACCTTCATTAAATGGTTTTTTGTTTGGTGACATAATTTTAAAAGGTACCTCAAATGAATTCTATTTGAGTTTTTTATTACATAATCAATTGAGTGGGTATAATTTAGTTATGAATTTTTAAAGTTTAAGAACATGATCTTGAAAATGACCATTGCAATTAGGAAAAATAAATTGTAATAACTTTCACCTTTTTTGATCCAATGAACACTTTCCACATGCAATGAATGAATATGAGGGGAAGAAAATTTACAAATGTAAAAGCATTTAAAGGAAAAGAGCCAAGAATATTATGTAACAAATTTTATTAGTTTAAAATAATTTCTTGAGGTGGTTCCTCATGGGTTCACCGAAGGATGCTTATGCCTAGAACACCATTGCTTTTAACCATCATTATAAATTTCAAGTTGTTTTAATCTTTAATTACATTCAAAAAATAAAAAATCAATACATGCATCCAAAAAATATTTTTGAATGATTCAATACATGTTCAAATGCTTTTATGAATCATATTAGAACTAACAATAAAAGAATTTAAACATTTGATGCAAGTTTGAGTACCAAGAAGCATGTTCATATCTTAAAGCAAGTTATTCAATGTAAGTGCTTCATGTGTATGTAAGAACTAGATCAACAAATAATACGAGTTGACTCCAAATATATAAGATTGTAACTTCATAAGCATTGAGTATATCAACACAATGCCAAATATATATATATATATATATATCATCCAAATACAATATCTGATTCTTTTTCATACTAGACACAGTACAATGTAATCAGCAATCAGCACACCCCTTGACTCCTTTTACTTTTGACTACACCACATGGAAGTTCTCTTGAATCGATATATCGGTTTTCAATGTGAAGTATTTATTTAGTGTACCATGAACAATATTTTATATTTCTTTTCCTGGATTACTCATGGGTGATTGTCCTAGGCTGCATTAGTTCTGACATTCATTTGCCTTCTTTGACATTTTGTATGGTAGTCTACCATCCAAGGGCAGCCAGTCCCAGGCTTTAGGAATCATACCTTCTCTTTGATAATAATAATGTCCTTTGAAAGCAGTTCTGTTCCAACCCACCATCTCTGCTCAGTGCTTGTATTGGTGGAATGTTGTGTCAACTCAGAAATGGTGGGGGATCACCCAACCCCCCCCGCCCCCACAAAATTATGCTGCGTCCACCACCGCCACGGGAATTATCAGCGGATCCTAACGAACGCACAGCCTAGCACACCACCACCCAGGTTGGGTCTGGACTTGGACCCTATGATCATAGCTGCTGCTGCTTGGCTGCCTCCTTGTAAAGGGGATAGAGAGTCCTTAAACAGACACGCCCCCTGCGAAGTAGCAGAAATCCTTGGGCTCAGGATATGTTTCCTACCCATGGACCAGCTGCAAGCTGTGACGCCTCTCTGTTCCGCCTGTAGTACAAAAAAGGGCTTCTTCCTGGAAGAGAATCGATTAGAAGCTGCTTTGAATGTTTTCGAACTTGTGCAACTGGAGACCGAGAGGGCCCCAGACAAACTCCAGAAATGTCTGCACAGTTGAATTTCCTTCTAGCAAGTTGGACCGGAAGCACAAAGTTTGTGACCTTCTTTGGTGGTGTAAGCAGCAGCAGCAGATCCCTTACCTCTTGCATGAATAAATGAATGAATGAATACAGGCAGCTTAACCGTTACACCTCTTGTCAGGCCATGCAGACAAGGAGGCCTGATCCATCCACCTTTTCCCCGCTAGATACATGCACCGTCATCGTAGAATTTGACTTGGTTCATTTAAGTCAAGTGCCATCCACACACAGCTTTTCACACCCGATTGTGAAGGCAAGCGTCCTACTACCTGCAGGCAGTACACAAGTACTGATACATTTCTTTTTCCCCTTGCCTGCCCCATTGCCCAATTTAAGATGTGTCTGGTGAAGACCAGACTAGACACAACTGGTTGCTGCCCAGACACATTTGTGACCATGATTATGCATTGCATGTTGTGGCCGTATAATGGACACTAGGAGGCATAACTCATTTCGTAACCTAAACCCTAGTGCCATACCTGTGCCCACAATGTGCATAATCAAATGTATCTTGGAATTGAACTCATAATTTTTTCAAGGAAATTTTGAAAAAATATGAATCGGTTTGAAAAAGGCAGATGTCCAGTGAAAAAATAAATGCAGCAATACTTTTGTACCGCCTGCATTTAGGACCCTTGTCTGATTTACTGTCCTTGGTACAAATTAGACCCACATTTTAAAGTGAAATTCACAAATTCAACAAAAATTGCATATCAATGTGATATTATAAATTTCCATCCATGAAGGAGATGGATGTTTCAGAAGGTTACTAGGTGGCATAATATGATAAAATTCGAGCAATGATCTTGTTTTAAAACAATAACCTGCCTAAATGATATGAGAAAGGGGGAAAATTAATTATTTATCCTTTTCAAGTACTTATTAAAAGGGGTATGAGAAAACGTAATGATCATAATTCCATTAGAGTAACTAATAGCTCATTAGAATAGACCCAAAGTGTTTGAAAGGTGCAAGTCTTCAAAAGAGAAACTTATGTGGACTTGGTGAATGATCCCCACAAGGTGAACTCCTTTAGGTGTATGTAAATGATAAATGAACTCTTCTAAATGCTTGTGATGAAGTACTCCATGGGTGTAGCTAGCCCACACAAAAGCCGAATCTTAAGCACGTGAAGAATCCAAGCCCAAGACATGAAAACCTCACTTTCATGTGGTCTCTCTGTACATGTGAGGTTATTTTATGTAATCGACTTTTCCCTGGGAGGATGTCATTGAAAAAGAAAACCTGGACTACGACCAGACCCTATCGTATGCTGCTACTCACCCTGTCATCATAAATCTGATTTATCCATACATAATCCACACTATACAAGGAAAATACACCCTGAGCTCCACTGGCTCTACTTCACCCTTGTTGTCTTCAATGTTGTTGAGGTCAGCTTCTTGTATAAAGTTGGGCCCTCCATGACATCTCTTAAATCACAGTTTTATTGTATGCTGTCAATTTGTACCTTGTCTTGAGACATTTTGTGCATCATGTCCACACTCTCTGAGCACCAAGTTGTTGATGAAGAAATTGGACTCACATCCATCCTGCAGGTTACTCTTCTACAATGGTTTAAAGTAGAAATCTTCTCGAGATTCCTCATGATACTTTGTTGTGAATCAATTTCTTTGGTGAATACAAGTTTAATTCCTTTTGCCAAGTTTGGACAATGTTCCAAACTGAGGTAAATGTTCCCCTCGCTTTTTTTCCCCCCCTCGTTGCATTCCAATATGGTTCACAATAGTCCATCATTATTTATGTTTGATCTTTTATTTCCATGTAAATGCACATGGGAAAAGGGTTAGGTAAATAAGCTTCAAAGAGGTAGGTTATTAAATTATTTTAATTCTTAAACATTGGCCAAAAACAAAAACACACTGAAAAGTGCATCAAATTGGTTTACTTGATGTTGAGAGGTTAAAATATACATAATACGGACATGAAAAACCACTTGTTAATTTGCATTTTCATATGCACATAAGTGGGTAAGAAAAAGGAAGGAGACAGACAGGATTGGAAGAGGTAGATATGAATGGCACAAATAGATGACAAAAAAATTATTACGTTGCCACTGTATGCAATTTTACAATTGCCACAAATCTCAAAATAGAACTTCCAGGAAAGCATAAAGCTTGTATGTACTCTAACTTATATGACCTATACATTTGCGGATTTATCACTCAGGCACTGTTTTTGACATGTCCCTAGATAGGTGATACGTTGTTACAACATCTCAATGTGCCCATTTACCATCTTCCTGATGACGAGTCCATCAGGTGTACTATGTTAGACAAGAACAGAAGCTGATCCTGTATAAGTCAGGAATCAGTGTTGACTGAAATCATGGGATTGCAATAAAAGCTGAAAATGTTGAGTGCCTTGAACCATAATGAAGGCTTCCAAATGGGACACAATATCACATGGATGACCTGACACAAATTAGCATATTATATCAATTGTGGAATTTCTATTCCTGCCACACCACTTCACTTACTTGAGTCGTTGTTAGCACTCTTACTTACTATCGGTTTAACATTTTGTGCATGTGAGCTGAATGAGGTAAATAAAATTTGGGGACCGCTTTGAGATAGAATTGAAAACATAGAAACTGTTTGAGAACACAAAAACAAATCATATTGTTTGGAGACATAGTGTGGAATATGGTTGGTAGCATTATGGGGAACTTATGTGAACAAACTTTGCTCAACCATGTAACCTTTCAAATATCAAATGGGAACAACAAATATGGATTTCATTGGAATATGTGGTAACAACATAATGATGCAAAATTTGCCTACCAAGCATGGTTGTGTGTTTTCGCAATTTTCAAGGTGAATGCATTGTTTGGCAACACAAGCTTTATGACCATTCACTATTGCAATCAATATACTAACAAAGTGTGAAACCAAAATGCCTTCTACTACAACCAATCACCCACAACCATTATGGTCAAGTAATGATCAGCTAACTTGCAACCATGAAAAACCATTGGGAGCAATGAGTTACATAATTGGGAACAATATCTTTGCTAAATTGGAAACATTACTTGGGAACAATATTTTCACACAAATGGAAACATTTGCGAAAGGAGAAGAGACAAATCTCACCCTCCCCTATTAGAAAGCACATTGGTCTCACACTTTGTTAGTATATGCCTTGATTAGTTGGTCAAGAAAATGTGGGTTCAAAGACACAAGTGATGTGGACATTAATGCATTATGGAAGATGACAAGGATGGATCCCTTCCCCACTCAAAGGCTGATGGTAGTCTTAGAGGTTAGAAACAATAATTAAACCCCTTGAGCAAGAACCTTCATAAGCCATTCAATCATGTTTTTCCACCTCACTTTCAACTTTGACTTGCAAATGTATGGTGGATGGGGCAATTTTATTCTAGACTACTGAATCACTGATGGCATTTTAACCACTACAAACAAAAAATATTGATAGGAAGCCATTTTTCACAATTCATTAATGGCGTTTCTGCTACTAAAATTTCCATCATTTTAAACACATTCTCTACTTGTATATCTTGTTGCTTTTGAAATGTTACCATGAGGACTCCACAAAAAAGATAGATGAAAAGTTTGCTACTCATAAATTATCTAATATTTGTTGACAAATAGGTTCTATTTTGAAAATGGGCCCTTTTCAACTGCCATATCATGGCTAACATGGTTGCCAATCCTTCCCCTTCAGCTGGATCAAATCTTGCAAACTCTGCACCATGAATCTGAAAGTCCAAACAAAATCTTGATTTTGTTGATTTTCTGTTCTCTTAAAAAGGCAGAATTGCACAACACTGGTCTTAAGCCTTTCATTGGGGTTATGACTTGAAAGGACTTGCAATTTAAGCACAAATGGCACTGGTGATCAATCTAAAATGGAACCCACGATTGGTGAAAAATATGGGAGCTATGAAAAAGGACCTTGCTGTGTGAGTCTTGTGGGAAGAACCTCCACATGATGGACCTCAAATTCCAGAAAGTTTCAAATATCAAAACAATGTTTGCAATCCAAAACCATGATTGTTGTATTTTTCAAGAAAATCAACGAAGAAATTCCAATGAATGATGAGCACATATTGTAATGTAATTTGCAAAGTATGCACATTTTTTAACCAATTTATTGAATTTTCAATCACAAAAATTACTCCAATTTCAATAAATCCTGCACCATAGCTCTGAAATTTTTTAAGCACACACCCATCTACTCATGGGGGGCTTTCCACCAATACCAAGAGCACACCCCAATTGCCCTAAAAATCTACTTTTTGATTTCTATGAAACTTTCAGTCGTGACAATACTCAAAAATTCAATCACCCAGTGCACCCACTCTATTTGAGGGCTTTCCATCAATACAGAGAGCACACCCCCGATTTCCTTTTAAATCTATTTTTATATCAAGTTTTCAGTGATGAAAATACTGCAAATTGAACCACTCTTGCATGGCAAGTCCAAACATACTGAAATCACCTTTGTGCACCGCTTTCCAACTACAGCTGAAGGCCATGGTTTGAGAGATCTCAGCGACAAAACTAAACAAACAAACTACCTTCCTTACTAGTAGGACAATAGCCATGAACGGACTTACAATCATAAGTTGCAAAGGATTTCACCATCCCTACTTCGTTATAGAATTTCTTTTTGGATAATATGGACCTTGAAAGAGTTTTCGACATTAAGGTGTTTTGTTGTCCTAATTTTCTTTTGTTAAAAGTACTTGCCATGAGAGATTTTATGACAAATGGTGCAGTGTTTTATTTGTTTTCAGATGCAATGTTCAAATGGCCATTCACAATTTCCATGTTCATAGTATGTGTCCTTTGACTACGACCATTGTATCATAGGTAGGATGTTATATTCTTCCCATCAAATTTCATGGCACCTTGTGCCATTTTGCACAATTGTGCAATTGTTCTACCAAGAACTGTAAAAAAATAACACAAGTTCAAATTGTGCTATGAAACCCAAAAAATCAATATTTATGTTATGTTTCAAGGAATAGAATTTTATCCCAACGCCAGGTTGGTGTAACAGCAAGTATTTACTAATAGCCTACTTCCAAACACAAATTACAAGAACTTCTTTTCTTTAGTTTTTTTTAAAAATAAAAAACCTCCACCAACATTCGGCCAACCCTATGGCGAAACCCCCTAGGCACTGTGGAAGGACTTGCTTTGACCCCATGAAGTTCAATGAGGGAGCGGTTTTTAGGGTCTAGCACATGATAGGAGCCAATTGGAAATTCATAGTTCCCAGTGCACACATGAGTTAGGTGGCGATGTCCTTTATGAGTACTTTTCAAAATATGCTTTCCACTAGCATTTAATTGGTTGCATGTTTGGTACATGTGTCAAGCCTTCCCTCTCACAAGTAGGGGAAAAAAAAATCTTTCGCCTGGGTGCTTTTCAAAAGTAACAAAAGGCGTTAAGAGAAACTAAACTAAATGAATTACATTCCTCTTTCCAAAAAGAACTGCCCATTTCTCATGTCACACTTTCAAGGAACAATGAGTCTTCAAGGCCAACCCATTAACATGGACCCTTCAATAAGTCATCTACTTCTTCAGTTCTGTTTTATACTCAAATTCATTTAAACCAAAATGATAAATGTTCATAAGATTTCAAGAGAGGGCCACTGGCTTCCCATTAGATACAGTGTTTTCTTTTTCAATATTATGATTAACCAAACTGGTGATCATCAACAAGAAGAATTAGCCAAAATTGGCTATAGATCAGATATGAAAATAAAAAAATTTAAGAATCCTTTTCATATTTTGGCAACCTGCCGGAACCTATTGTAAGAATTGAATTTATTCTTCCGAAAGTGGGTCCATTTATATTCCCTGAAGTCCTTTGCATGTGTCAAAATCATTATTTTCAGGTCCAAAAAGCATTGATTTGATACAGTTGGTGTTGCTGTTTCCTTTGTGAATGGGGCTGATGTGGTGTACCTGTTTTGGAAGTCCTTCTCTCTCCTTAAAGCATTCACCCATTAGTACTTACAACCCAACTATGAAAGAGACTAAGAACGACCCAATATAGATACAGTTAGGGCGTGGTTTTTCATTGAGGAAAGTAACATGAAAGTTTGACTTACCAATGTTCACTTCAGATCCTCCAGCTCTACTATTCAGTTCACAAGACTGCTATAGCATGTTTGTTTTTGTGAGTCTTTTTCAAATGGCTCATAAAAAATTGGAGCTGCGAACTGTAAGCAGGGGATAATTTTTTTTCAAGGGGGTTGTTTGCCAGATTCGTCTGAGCCAATTCATGAATGATTGCCACTAATGCTCTATCATAGATTTCTTTTGCCACCTTAATCATAGATGGCTCAGATGGATAGGCCAGATCTTACACTAAACATTTATGCACTCCCCTCTCCTCCACTCACACAATTGTGTCATTCTTCCTAAGAGAGTCCACCTCCTATGCTAAGTGATTCCAATCCATTGTCACCACTTTTGCTATTTGATTGTTGTAGGGTTTACCAACATTCTCATGTTGTGCATAATGCATTACATGACACATTGCTCAATGTTCATTGGGTCTTAGGAATCAAGTCTCTTATGTTTGTAAAATTGGGTTCTTAAGCAAATCAGGTATGGTTTGGCCTAGAGTAATGAGTTGTAACTTGCATTATCATGTGCAATGTGGACTCTATAGTCTAGAGCATGAACAATGAGGCTTGACCTTGGAACCTTGACTTTTAAGGTCTACAACAGTGATGTTGAGCCACATGTGTCATGACTATTGAAAATCTATTGTGTAGTCATCAACTACAAATTATAATGATGGGGTAAATTTCTAATTCTCTAGAATCCAAATGTTGTCAAATCTCCATGTCCTTGTATATTTTACATTTTTGTTTCAAACTTGAGTTGGTTTTTTCATGGCTTGCATTTGAAGCTAAACTTTCAAAGTTCAAAGTTTCAAGCTTTTGTTTCCTACTTGAAACTTTTCTCACGTGTTTGCAGTATTGGGATTCTTATGTTTAAGCTATGTAGTATTGGGTTCTTGTCTTTGAACAAGTTGGATTTTGGAATAGTTTTTTGAAACCAATCACCAACAAGCAACATAATGTCAACATTGAACCATGGACAATTAATGACTCAAAAGTTGATGATCTTGGGTTGGGTCTTCAGATCGACACCACAATCATGATAGTCTTATAATTCATGTTTTTTTTTATCATGATCATGATTGTCATATTAGATCCATCATCAACTTAACTAGTAATTTCCTAGGAATTTTGGTCCTCATGAATCATCCCTTGATTGGCAACACTTGTGATTCGCTTGGTCCTTTAAAGTTTGATTGATTTATTGACAATCTTGTGATTGATCTTGATTATGATCAACAATGAATATCAATACTGGATAGTCGTGGGAATCGGGACTTTTTCAGTTTGATCATTGCCATGAACATTGCACTAAGGTTTGAGGATCATGTTTCATTTTTAATCCTAATAACCAAACTAATATTGGGCTTTGACATCAAACCACGTTTTAGGGATTGTGGCATTGCCCTAATATCAAAATGCATTCAGACTTTCAAATTTCAACATTGATCGAGTATTCTAATCTTGACCATGTGTCTTAAATCTTATGTCCTAAATCATGAATTTGAACTTTGTGACCACCTGAAACACACATTGATTTATTCGTGTTTGTGTCGTAATTTGTGAACATTGAAATTCCATCACAAGGTGTTCATCAATTGCTCTTAATAATGGTAATTTGCTTTGTCATTTTGTAACCATCAAACCTCCATTTGAAAACCTTGAATTTCCTTTTTGTATTATTATGACCACTTAACTATATCACAACTTGCAAAGGTTCAAGGCTCAATTAGTTTTATCATATTTATATAATGAACAATTATTGCAACTTATATAGCCAAAATCAACCATGACACCAAAATGAAATCAATTATCCTTTAATATTTTCACATTATGTATGCCCTAAGTTCTTCTCACATTGTGTATGTATTTATGTGACCATCAAAGGGCCAATAATTTTTTTTTAGATCATGTCCATTTTCTTTGAAGCTTTACTACTTAGTTTTTTTGTTTATTCATTCATGGTCCCTATTTGGCTCATTCATTCTTTGAATCATGTCGAAATTTTAGCCCCCTACAAAGTTCATGTTTAAACTTGTATTTGAAGACAAAATCCCCCAATCTTATGTTGTTTTTTCTAATGCAGTTATCCCCATGGATGTAGTTTTTTCTTATGTAATTCCCATGGATGTTCCTTATGTTTTGTAATCTAATTGCATAATTCTAGACCCTATTTTGATAGAAAAAAACATTGAGAGACAAAAAAATAGGAAAAAAATCTATGAATTGAATATGCATTTCCAAAAAATGCCTACACTTATAAATGATGAAATTTACAAGTTTCCCCAAAAAAATCATTGTTAGGTTTTTTTCCCATTTTATTATTCCAAACATGGTTATTCATTATTAATAATGGGATTTGAATCATTCAGCCCTGCATTATTAATAAAACATAATTTTTGCAAATGATTGTCAAACATAGAATATTTCATTTTTTCAACACATAAAAATTATTTATTCATTTTAATGGATGCTTTCAATTTCAAAAAATATACATTTAAATTAAGTACGATCTTTGAAATAGTTAAATTTTCAAATTAAAAATTTACATGAATGTCCCAAGACTTAATCCAATTATTAGATGAAAGTTCCCATTTAATATTGGGGATAACAATAATACTATAATTAACTTATTAACCCTTGAAATATGATCATTTTTAATTTTACAAATCAATTCTAGTAAACTTGTCACTTGGAATGTAATTATAGTTTAATCAATAAAAAATCATTAATATCATAAAATCACAAATATAAACATTTTTTTACATTAAAAATTATGAATATCAAAAAAAAATTTGCAAAAAAAATACCATTGTTGAAAATTGTTTTTAACCTTTGTTAAGTTTTGCGCACCATTAATGAACTAACCCCTATAATGATCTTGAATACATTTCGATTATGTTGCAACTATGTAAATTGAACATTTGGCTAGTGATTTGGTGACATGTGGCACATTTTAAAAATGTGGGGTCAACAAATAGTTGAACGACACGTGGCATGTTCACAAATTTCGGGGTCAACAAATAATTAAATGACATGTGGCACGTCCACATCAATAGTTTAGGCCACATGGTGCTTAAGCATAAGTTAGGTTTAAACCGAAGCACCTAGGTTAAACCTAAACATAGGCCATTTAATTTAGGCTTAAGTTAGGGCTAAATCTAGGCACCTATGTTAGGCCTAGACTTAAACCACATGACAATTAATAAATGAAATCTTATTTCATTTGGTTCAGCCTGTAGGGTTGAACCTTTTTTATTGGCTCATCCCAAATGGCTATCAGATTTTCATGTTTATTGTGTTTTCTAACAATCCTAGTGCACTCCTTTATATAGTTTGGATTCATGGAATGAAAACCAAACAATATGGGATCAATTTAATTGTGACCTAGGGTAAACATACTTATCACCGAACACTTAATGATATTGGATCATTATAACTGATCTCTTGTCCATGGTCTGTTCCTTTTGAAACTTAAAACAATTTTGTAGTCCTCCACTTGGTGTGTTCAAATCTATAAAAAACGCTATAATCTAATGGAAAATGAGCAAGATATGCCTTTTCAAAATGAAAGGGGTTGTGCTTTGGATTTTTTCATAAATGTTCAGTATGATTTTAAAGTTTAAACTCTTCAACTATTTTTATTTTTATTTTTTCACTTTAAACAAGTTTTATAGATTTTGAGATAACACATTTATAACCTTTGAAATCATTCAAAATGAATGAAAATGAACAAGATATAGTTGCTGGAAATAAAGCAAGTCTAGAGACAAAATTTAAGACAAAATTTAATTCTTTCTTTTCCTACATTCTTTGCTTTGTTCCTTTGCTTTTGAGGATTAAAGAACATTTGTAGCTTTCTATTTTGCGCTTCCAATGACATAAAAAATGTTCAATTTGGTGTTGAAATGAGGGAAAACTTGAAAGTGTTCAATGATAGAATACCATTTGTTGTCTACCATAGTTGTAACCCTGTTGCAACTTAATTACAACTCAAATAGTTGTAATATAGTTGTACAAACTAGTCTAAGTTTAGTTAGGCCTAGACTTAAATTAATAATTTATTACCTAGGTCTAGGCTACTTACCTTAATTAATCTAGTAGTTAGGTCTAGCTATTTACCTTAATTACTTATAGTAATTATTCATCAACTATTTTTAATTATATAGTTGTATAATTAAATAATTAAACATATTATCATCATTTATTAAATAATATGGTGATAATTTTTTTTAATCAACAATTAAATGTATTTATTTATTAAATAGTTAATTATCACTATTTTTTAATTCAAAATTCATTATAAATTCATATTGACATTTCATTAAAAAAAGGAATTAATTAAAATATAAATATTCAATAATAAAAATTAGATGATATTTTAATTACAGTAATTAATGTTGTGATAATTAATAATTGACTATAATTACAACAAGAACATTAATAATAATATTGTAGCTAGCAGTTAGGTTAAGTTAGTTATTTAATTATTTTTATTTGTATTTTTATCTAGCTTATTGGAACTATTAAATGACCTAGTATAATAAATATTAAATAAGAAAAAATAATTTACAACATACTAGTGTTAAATAACAATAATTTCTGAAATTATATGATAATTTTTAAAGTATATTTACTAATTATTCTAAAAATTATTATAATTTAATCATAATAAAAAAATAAGAAATTTTAATAAATGAAAACATTATTGGAACTAATGTCAAAAATTAAAATTCTAAAAAATATTAATTATGTATCATTACATGATATATTATAAACTAAAATTAAATCTACACGGAAATAATAAATTACACATGTATTGAACATATTCCCAAAAAAATTACTTAAATATCCTTACTTGATATGTTGTAAACTAAAATTGAATTTACATAAAAATTATAAATTATGCATGTATTAAACCTACATATTATTAAGTTGACTTCTATTTCAGAATTTTTTAAATTCTATTTTAAAATTAAAGTTTATTATTTATATGCACAAAAAAAATTCATCACATGTTGTCATTCATGTATACAAAAAACATTTACGTGTACCTTAATAATTAATGAATTTTTGTTGTGATCTAAAATATATATTAAGACGTCATATGTATAAAAATGTAAAAATCAAAATTTCACAAAATTATGAATTACGTATCATTATTTGATTTGTTGTAAATTAACATTTGATTTACAAAGAAACAATAAATTACATATATTGAAGTTACATTCTTACAAACTCATATTTCAAAATTTCCTTAAATTTTATTTTGAAATTAAAATTTAATATTTAGATGCACAAAAAATATTAATTATGTATCATTATTTGATATGTTGTAAATTAAAATCCAATTTACATATATATAATAATTAGGTGTATTGAACATGCACATTATTACAAATTTATATTTCAGAATTTCCTTAAATTCCCTTCAATCAAATTTTATTATTTGTGTGCATAAAAAATATTTGCATCATACATAACCATTCATTTTATACAAAGTTAATTTATAGATAATTTAATCTATTAATGAAATTAAATAGTTCATTTTGTTTTATTCTATCGTGTTAAAGTTTCCCAAACCAAATTATTTCACATAATGCTACTGATATCTTTCAAAACCTAACAATGAATAGGGGTGCACTGACTTGGGTTTGAAAATTTTTTGGAGCTCCAATGTAAAGGTTATTGATTATTGAACCATTTTTTTAATAAACATTAATAAAACATAAATAAAAATTTTACTGAAATCCAAAGGTTTATTTGGTGTTGTTGGAAAGTAATTGTTGAGTTAGATTTAATGAAATTTATTTCATAATTTTCATACTTAAAGGTGTGGAAAATATTAAATTTTGAATGAATTTTGTTGTTGAAAATTCAAATAAATTATAACAAATTGAGTTTAGAAGGGAAAATGAGTTGAGTGTGTTCACACTTGGGGCCAACAACACATGTTACCTTATTTATCCATGAAGGAAAGTAGTTTGTTTTGTTTTGTCATAATGATATTTCCCAAACCACGATGTCTTAGGTTTTTGCTATGGAACTTATCATCAAAAAATTCTCAATGAATAGGGGTGCATGACTTGGTTTAAAATGTTTAGAACTATAGTGTGGAATCTATTAATTATTGAACCATTTTTTCATTGAATTATTTGAAAAATCAAGATTGAAAACTATATTGGAATTTGGGGGCATTCTTGGTATTATTGGAAAGCCTTCACCAAGTTTGATTTAATAAAATTGATTTCATAATTTTGAGACCTAAAAACAATATTATTGAATTTTTGGTGGGTATGTATTATTGTTGGAAATTCAAACAAATTGCAAAAAGGGGTATGGAAAGAAAATTCAATTGAATGCATTCAAACTTGGGCCAATGACATACGGTACATTAATTTTGATGAGTTTTTATCATAATTTTAAACAAATAAGAAGATGTCATGTGTATAAAAATGAATAAACATGATAATTGTACAATATTATTAATTATGTATCATTACTTGATATGTTGTAATGATCTGCATAAAAATAATAAATTACATGTGTATTGAACATAAACATTAGTACTAACATTTTTATAAAAAAATTTAAACCTAATTTTGAAATTAAAATCTAATATTTATATGCACAAAAAAAAACCATTCATTTATACAAATAATATTTACACGTAATTTAATATTATCATCATTTAAAATAAATATTATAATATTATATGTATAAAATTAAAGTTACTTATTAGTTGTTTAACATAATTGTAAACAATACCATATTTCATCCATCCTTTAACACATTTTATCATCCAAAATAATTGAACACTAATCAATGTCTTGATTGTGTGCCAACTAAAGAACCTTAGATGCCAAGAATATTTCAAAAATGACCTCTTAGTTGAAACATGCTTCACATCGTTTACCAACATAGTTGAAAGTTCAACTTGGAGACATTGTCAATGCCAAGAATATTCACAAATGACCATGCAATTGAAAAATGCTTTCAACTATATACCAATGTAGTAAACGAATCAACTTAATTGGTAATTACCATTATTTTATTTTTATGTTTAAAAAATCCAATTGAAATATAGTTACAAATGTGATGTAGTTGAAAACTTTTGGCTAAAAAAGGGGGTTTTCTACTAGTGTTACTATCCTAAACTTCTAAAATTTTATGTAAATATTTATACTCCTAACACACCATATGGCCTATTATTTTGACATGGACCCAAATTGTTTTTGACATTCCTAGAATTTTTCAAATTTTTTCACAAAACAATTATTTAATTGAAGATTTAAATTAGGGTTTAAGTGGGTTTTGATTTGTTGGTCTTTAATGATGATTTCTAAAGGGTAATTATTCTTGTGTTTGTTATCCCCTTGTTTTGAATGAGACTTTGAAGATATCGATATGAACGCACTTGCTCCGTGGTTCCCTATGTAATATAACCTTCCACCATGGGTTGGAAGAATTATTGGAATAGAAAATTTGTTGATTTGTGATGGGAAGACAAATGGTTCATTACCATTCACCAATATATGCCAAAAGTTGGCCATTAAAAATCCGGAATCATCTCATTTGTAAGTTGGATTAACCCAGCTATATAATTATGGATAATAATTAATTGCTATTAACTAATTAATATTAACTATTAAATTAATTAATTATTCACGAGTTAAATTATTTATTTAATATTAATGATTAATTGAAAATAATTTAATAAGTTAAAATTTTAATCATTTATAGTTAATATTCAGAAATTACCAACTAATTAATAATTTATTTTGTTAAATAGTCAATTTAAAACCTAATTATTTTTTTATTAAATTAGTTGATCACTAGAATTTTAAAAGGTTTATTTTTAAATTTTAAATTAATATTTTTGTTTAATTTAAAAATAAATAGATAATTATTTTATTTTATAAGTAATTAAAAATAATTAAATACATTAAAATCTTTATTGATTAATTTGATTTTTGAATTAATTAATTATTTAAATATGAATTTTTTTTTTTGAAATATTAGGTACTTGCACACATGGCATGCACCAAAGGTTTAGGCATGGTTTAACTAGGTTTAACCTAGGTGCCTCATGGCTTAGCTTTAAGTGTACGTTAGATGTCATAGTAGACATTTAATTAACTTTAGATGGTTAGCCCTATTTTAACCAAGCTTAGGCACCATGTATGCTAAATTAATTAATAGGAATTAATTACTAATTATTTGCTTAAATTAGGTTCATATTATAATATTTTTAATTATAAATTTATAAAATTATAACTAACCTAGCTTAGAACTAATTAAAATTTAACATTTGAAAATAATATTAGATTAATGTATGTATTTGTCCCAATCTTTATGGTTAATGCAATTTTTAAGTAATTAATATTTTTAAATTTCTATTATTTTTATTAATTTCATTACAATTTTTTTTAATGAAGATTATTCCCTATTAGTTAATATTATCTACAATAATTGCACGCTAAACTAATTAATTATTATAGGTAGTTATTATTTTAATGTAGTTAGTGATTAGATATTAAATACTTAGAACCACCCAACATTAAACAGAAACCTAAAAACCATTACAAATTTTAATATTTCTTTCATTCTTTAACCAAATCAACAACAATATTTATGTCATTAGAAGTGCAAATTAAAGGATTACAAAAAAAATTTAAATGCTAAAAACAAAAGAACAAGGAAGAAAACATGAAGAGGAGGAAGAGGATATTTGTGATATTTTATCTCAATTTTTTGAAGAAAAAACTTTAACCCTCTTTATTTTCAAACCCCATATCTTTCTCATTTTTAATCCATTTTAAGTGATTAAAAAACCTGTGGCTAAGGATATACAAAACTTTTTTGTCCTCCAAATTCAACAAAACAACAACAACAACAAAATTATCTCAACATTCGAAACTATAATATTTTGTTTCAAATGTTTTGAAAAAAAATTATAAATAGACTTATGGTGCATTATAGTTGCATTCTAATTGATATTAAACATTTAATTAAGCTTAGATGGTTAGCCCTAGTTTAGCAAAGCCTAAGCACCATGTAATAAAAATTATAATTACAATTCAATTAATATTTTGTCTCAAATGTTTTGAAGAAACTTAAAACCTTTTTTAGTTTCAAACCCCATATCTTTCTCAGTTTTAATCTCTTTTGAGTGATCTAAAAACTTATGGGTGTATCAACTAGATATTTACAAGACCTCTTTCAAGTCCAAATGCAAAAAAATAATGACAAAATAACTTAATCTCAGAATCCAAAATTGTAAATGAATTTCAACTAAGATGAATAGGCCTACCACCATACATTTAAGATTTCAAAGGAAGTCGACTTCTTACACATTGTTCTTTTTTTGTTGTTAAAATTAATTTTGTAGCCTTCCATTCAACACTTCCAATGTTATAAAAAACATTCAATTCAGTCAAAGAATGAGGAGGATATGGGTTGTTTTGTGTAAGGGGGTTCATGTTTAGTGATAGATTTGTTAAAGTAGTTTTGGATTTTGAAATTAAATTATTTTGTCATTGTTTAGTTGCATTTGGATTTCAAAGAAGTGTTGTAGATCACACACCCATAGCTTTTCAAATCACTCAAAGAACTTACAATGAAAAAGATATGGGGTTTTAGAGTAGAAAGGTTTAATGGTTTTTTAAAAAAACATTTCAAACAAAATATCACAATTTTGGATTTTGAAATTCAACTATTTTTTCATTGTTTTTTTGCATTTGAAGTTCAAAACGTATTGTAGATTGTTAGTTAGTGCTCCCATAGTTTTTTAAATCACTCAAAATGAACTTACAATGAAAAAGATATGGAGTTTCAAACTAGAGAACTTAAAGTCTTTTTTCAAAACATTTAAAACAAAATATCACAATTTTGGAATTTGAGACTAAATTATTTTTTCATTGCTCTGTTGCATTTGAATATCAAAGAGATATTGTAGATCGCTAATTAGTGCACCATAGCTTTTTGAATCACTCAAAATAGACCTAAAATGAAAAGGATATGGGATTTCAAACTAGAGAAGATTAAAGTTTTTTTTTCAAAACATTTGAAACAAAATATCATAGTTTCAGGTTTTGAAATTAAACTTTTTTCTCATTGCTTTGTTGCATTTAAAGTTCCAAGAAGCCTTATAAATCACTAATTGATGCACCCATAGCTTTTTAGATCACTCAAAAAGGACTTAAAATGAAAAAGATCTGGAATTTTAAACTAAAAAGGGTTTAAAAAAATTTCTTCAAAACATTTGAGACAAAATATCAACTAAAGTGTAATTATAATTTTTATCCCATTTTGTTTGTTATAGCTTCCAAGTTTGTAAATTACATAATGAAGTTGATGCACCAAATGTTTTCTAAAGGTGAAGTTGGCACTTAGGACAAACTAATAAGAAAGGTTTGACCTTAAAGGCCACATGGTGAAAAAAAGGATTATCTATAACCTATTTATCTACCCTAAACCTAAATAACACTATGGTTTACTTACTTACCTAAGCTTACCTACCTAGGATTAGGTTAGGGAAGTCTATATAAATAGGTAGGCCTAGTAGGTAAATACCTACCTATTTATTTCTAGGAGGACCTACATACCTAAACCTAAGCCTACACATAATTTTAGGTAGGGACACATGTCAACAAACTATTACTTAGATTTTTTGTTTTGACATAACTCTAAGTAGGACAATTCATGAAGTTGGAAAATAGTTGAAAGTTCAATTTTGAGATTTGGACAAATGTGAATGAACTTCATCCAAAAGTTGAAAATATTTCGTTGACTAATGGTATGTCACTTTCAACTAAAATCTTGTCACCTCAATGTTGGTTGAAGAATTGACATGTGTAGGTAGGTTTCAATTGTGTTGTGGGTTCAATTCAACATTGTCGATTATTTTGGTGAGTAGTTGAAAACATCATTTTGAGTTGGAAAAAACATTTTACAATTGGAAGTGATAGTTTCAACTTCAAAATGTAATTGAAACGTAGTCGAAACCATAATTGTAAACCCCAATTTTTCTCCTAGTGTCATTTTACATCGAAAATGATTACATAATGTTTATGATTACCTATTAGAGGGAATGATGCTAGAGATATTCACAACTTTAAATAGACAATATTTAGCTCAAAGAGCTAAACCATTTATGTTACAAAATGGAATACTTTACAAATTTGGACAAGACAATAGGTTTCATTGTGTTTTGAAACCCGAATAAGTGCCAACTATACTACAAGAACTACATAGTGGAGTTGGTGGACATTTTTCTTCAAACATCATGATGAGGAAGATCCTTGATGCCAGTTATTAGTGGCCAACCATGAACAATGATGTTCATGAACTTTGTCAGACCTGTGATTTGTCTCAACGATCAGATAACTTGTTAGCACAAAATATGGCAAACTTAATTATTACTTTACCCGAAGAACCTTTCCAAAAATGGGGACTAAATTTTATTGGACCTATTAAACCAGCAAGTTTTTTTTCTGGCAATTGGAACATTCTAGTTGCCATTGATTATGCTACCAAGTGGGTGGAGGCCAAAACTTTGCACACCAATACAACTGTTGTTACTATGAAATTTTCATATCACCATATTCTCACCTAGTTTGGATGTCCACTTACTATTGTGACAGATCAAGGTACCTACTTCATTAACGATGTTATTCGTTATTTAACCGATCATTTTATCTTGAAACATACCAACTCTATTGTCTATTATCCATAAGGGAATGGACAAATCAAGTCTACTAACAAAGTCTTTAGTAGATTGTTCACGAAATTGGTGAATGAGAATTGGAATGACTAGGATGAACACCTGTGCACAATTTTATTATCTTATAGAACTACTTTTAATGTTGGAACCGGTCGCACTCCATTTCAACTTGTCTACAAATTACACCCATTATTACCTACAAAGTGCTTGTTACCATTCAAACCAGGGTGAACCTATGATCCAAAATATGTTAGAGTTATAATTATTTGCCTGCCATAACTAGAAAAACTACATGAAAACTAGTTAGTAGCATAGGACTTGATAGCTTCTAACTAGTGGAACTAGTCGTTATGGTTTCAAAACTGGTACATTGAGATAAAATACCAGTTTGGAAATTATGTTTTATGGTTTTTAGAAGTTGTCAAAACACATATCCTTAGGTTTTAGAGACGATGATTTGGACCATATAGGATCCAATATTATTTATCAAACAATGCAATACTATTAGTGACTATCAATAAATTTCATCTTAATCTAGTACTAGTAATTAACATTAACAAGTTGAAACCCTATAGGTTTATGGAGGATCAAACACTTCAACTTATTTTAGTTAAGTCTAATGACTTTTACCAAAGGAACCAATGGAGGTAACCCATTTTGACAACTTGTCTATTAAACAACATGTGGAGGATATCCATTTTCATAACCTATCAAATAAGGAATTGGTTGAAATAAACCATTTTGGTAATTTGTTCATTGAAGAACTAGTTCAGTTTAACATTAGAAGTTTGGTGGAAAACAACTTGACAAAAAGAAAAATAGATGATGATTTATCTAAACCAAAACTAGTTCAAATGGGTATTAATGACCTATTGACAAGGCAACTGGTTGGAAACCAATTTGATAGCTCTAATTATGCACAAAATAATGATATCCTAATAAACCTAATTACAAATTTCAACTTCTTAAGATAAATATGCCCTAAAACTTACATCATTGTCCAAGTGTCGCCACTTTTCGATTTACATTATAATACAAAGAATCGACATGCCCCTTGGAATGTCTTTTCATTTTTCCATCATGGATTCCTTTATACTTTTTGTTGCACCAAAATGAAGCAATGAGTGCCTTGGATTAGTTGAGAGAAAGAGCAAACAAGAGGGAGGCAAAATTGAAAAGAGAAAAAGAAGAAAAAGAAGCAAAGGAAAAAGAATTGCAAAGAGTTAGAGAGGAAGCTTTTAGAGTAATCAGAGCAATTTACATTGAACCATTTGCATCAAGGTTGCCTCTTGTATTTCAAGAAAATAATGAGAGTTATGGAGAAGAAAGAGATGTAGAATGTGAAATTTTTGAAGCATTAAAATGTGCTACTACTATGGGAGAAAGATTTGAAGAAACATTACAAGATTTTCAAAAACAATTTTCACCTCTCGCACCTACATTTGTAATAATTATTGATTTTGAGGAGGATGAACAAGTTGAAAGAAGAGCTATAGAGAAAAAAGAAAAATTTGAGTGACCTATTGAAGTTGAGCAACCAACGTATTTTTCATCAACACTACTTAAAGCAGGATTATTTGACATAGAAGCTAATTTTCTTGACATACCTATTGTTGTAGCTACCAAGTTTGGGTCCAAGTACATGATGAGGCATAAGGGAAAGGAATAGGTGGAGGAGGGCAATTCACCTACCAAAGTAACTTGGAAGTGAGGACTTGTTAATGCAAAGGAAATTCAAAAAATGGTTCAATGGATTCGGATGAGATCCAAAAAGCAATAGTGGGCAAAGTGAACCGATTTGGGTGGCTTATTTGTTGTTCACTAGACAATTCCAGAACTAAACTTGTTGGAAGAGTTCTTGCACACTTGGGAGTCCATAGAAAATGGAGGCATTCGGGTAGTTATTTGTGGTGAGAAAATCACCATTGACCAAGCGCTAATCGTTAAACAATTCAATGTCAGTGTTGAAGGAGTAGTTGATGCAACAAACGCATTAGTCAAAGAGGCTCAAATTGCTCTTAAGAACATAGTTAAACTAGATGCATTTGTCAACAAAGAACAATGGAGCATCATCCAAATTGAAGAAGGAATACCATGCCAGGTTTGCAACAATCTTGCAAATTACTTACCAATGAGAAAGGTTAGCCTATTTCAACAACCATATTGCCATCACTTTTAATTTGGCAAACAAGGGAAAGAAGATCAACTAGTGTTCCATTATGTTGACACAAATGTCAATAGAACTGACCTAGTGGACTGAACACCAAAAACAGATTATAACAAGGTTAATAACATTTGACAAGAAAACAACAACCTATTACTTTGGACTAGTTATGGAGGTTTATTTACGATACTAGTTTCCTTTATTAGTGGAGGATACACCTATTGACTCTCCAAAACCATAACCGATTTAGGAGAGAGAAAAGAAGAAGATTGCTACAGAACAATCTAAAAAACCTTTTCTTGAGGTTATGACCAAGGAGCAATTCATTAGTGAGTGACGATTGGTGCACGTAGCTAACATTTTGTCGTGACCAGTTCGACAATCACAATGAATGAAGATACGAATTGAATTGTCAACACCCATGGACTGGTCGAATCTAGAACCAATTAGTGTACCATCGAAGAAAAAACCTCACACTGATTAGCAATTCATGGTTATGGAAGGAGGTGATGAGGACATGGAAGTTGATGTCACTACACAACAAGATAATATATCAATAGGGACAGAAAATGACTGGTTCATGGATGATCAAAGTGAACTTGACTTTGAATAAGTACCAAATTAAGAACCTTTACTTATTCAATAAACCTTTGTTCCTATAGAATAGGTTAGTAACTCGTTATCAATAGGGATAGAACTAATTCAACTAATTCACCCTAAACGTGTTGAACTAATTCAACCTATAAATGTTTATATTTTTTTTGAGACATTGGCAGCCTTGTTCAACATAAAAGCCTGAAACAATTTACACTTTTCTTTGAACAAGTAGCCTTAGTTGCCTAAATTTGGCTTCAGCAATAGATAGCTTAATTGATTTGAAAACCAAATACAATATTGTTGAAAACTTGTTAAAGGACACCAATAACTAGTTATAGGCTTGTTGCCTAGAATTGGTTAGTCATAAACAAGCCCTATAAAACAAAGATAAGGATTTGATTATTATGAAAACCCAGCCCCTTAAACTACAGGCAAAGAACAAACATTTGATTGCTAAAACTATTGAAGCTGAAAGAATAATCAAAAAGGTTAAAGTCATGTAGTTGAAGTATAATGAGTTATCTTAGGTTCATTTCAAAACCTATAATGACTTAACGACCCTATAGACTAATCTTAATTGATTAACAAGGGATTATGGCAAGATGGAGGCCATTGGTGTGCAATGGAAAAAAACTTTGTTTAAATTAAAGAATACCTATTTGTAGCATAGGGAATAGTTGACGAAAATCAACATTGACATGGAGAATCGTACCCATGAACTTCAGATATAGATCCAAGAGTTGAAAAGTGAATTGGAGACACTTTGTAAAGCACCATGTAAAGTTTTTCAAACCATCTACATGGATAACTAGTTGAAGGATTTTGAGGAATTACATTTGGACAATGCTTTGTTTAAGGTACTATGAAATGACTTTTTATCCCTCTACTCCTAATTCTATGAGGTGATTAATATTTAGAGGTACATATGTTATTGGTGAAGGAAAAATGCAAAGTGTATCTTTAGATATTAAATTATGTTTGTAGTTGAAAACAAATAGTTTGCCTCTTATGCGTCATTCATGATTTGAAATTGATAAATATATTTTCTAAGTTCAAACTCTCCAAATCCTAGAATTTAATGTTAAACTATCACCCACCTAAACCAATTTCTAAGGATACAACAATATGTTCAACTTGACAATAGACCTCTAATCACTCAAAACATTGTTCCCATCACATACGTTATCCAAATCTAGCTTGTATTAGTTCATTAAAAAGTTAATTACAAGGCACACCTACCTACCAAATCTCAAGTTTTGCACCTAAATCACTAAAACGTTGTGACATAGAACCCTCAAGGGTTTCACAAAAGTAAAAAATTCAACTTGACAGTAAACCTTCAGTCACTTAAAACATTATTGGCATCACATATTTTATTCAAATCTAGTTTACATTACTTCATTGGAAAGTTAATTATAAGGCACATTTGTTTACCAAATCTCAAGTTCTACACTTAAATCAAGAAAAAGTTATGCTACAAAACCCGAGAGGTCTTATGAAATTTCTTTAAGATTTCAAGCTCCAAAATTACCCCTATTCATTTCCACTATTTCAAAGGTACCATTATCATCTAATTTATTTTCCCTCTTTCCACCATCTATTAAGATTAATCATTCTTTTCCTCCCAAGGAAAGCTATAAGAACTAGTTTTCAAATATTTAAATTAAAAATTATGTTCGAAAAGAAAGAGACAAATGACCCAAATTCACACTTTTAAGAAAAATGAGAAGGAAGGAGGTGAGGGAAAACCCTAACTTGGTGGCCAATGGAAGGTTCAAAGTTTGGTGGTCCTTGGAATGTTCCATGCTTAGTGGCCTTTGAGAGAAAAAGGGGAAACATCATTTTCACCTCTTTTCATTTTCAACCCCCAACAAATTTTACATAAATTTTTTCTCATTGATTTTAAGGTTTTATTTTACCATGGTTTTAGACCGTTACTTTATGTCTTTCCTTCCTTTTCCTTGACCTATAAATTGTAATCACGCATTTCAATGTACCAATTCTTCCACACACTCATTGCTAAATTGATTTTGATCGAAATTTTTTTCATTTCCTTGAATTCGTGGCATTACACATGACCATGTCTTAAAGACTTCAAGCCGTACAAATGAATGAAGAATTACCTCGAGAGTTATCCCTAGATTTGACATTGACCCAACACCCTCATGATGAAAATCCTGAACTGCGAGAGGTGCACCTTCATTTTGAAGTTAAACCCCTTATAACTTAATATTATTGCATTTCTTCGAACTTTCGTACCTTGGTGATTTTTATTGTAGGTCAACTTTGCTTCTAGTGATGAACTTGAAATTGTCTTTCAAAGGTTTTTACGAAACTGAAGACACTTCCATCTTTGCATGGTCTTCAATTCTTAGTGTTGGACATTATCTTTGTTGTGCGGTTCAATTTTTTGACTATTTCCTAATAGCAAGGCGGATTACTTAGTTTGCACCATTCAAAACATCCTAGAATTCTTATAGTTATGAACTATCATTATGGCATAACCTAGGATTCAACATGTAATTGTAGTTCCTCATTGAGCTTATCCATAACCTAACTAAAAGCTTCATTCATCATGAAATTGATGTTGCCATTGCCACCCTATCACATTATTTATTTTAATCATTATGTTGTCTCGAATTAATCTTACGCTTATAATGTTTTAAGATTATTCTATTTCCATTGGACCCTTCATTGACACCCCCTCAACTGTTTCAAGAATTTTAATCGTCCTTGCTTGCACGATTATCCACTAAATACTATAACAAACCAATGTTTTGTCGAACATTACAAATTTTGGTGTTTGTTTCTAACCCCAACCCTCTAGAAATTTCTCATCCCTAATCACACAGTTAAGGTTCTAAAACTATGATTACCAGCTTTTGTTGAAGAAAAGAATTAACCTTACACCTCATTCATTCAATATTGAAAAAAAAAAAAACCCCCCATGTAATCATGCGCACTCATCATTCCTTATTCCAACAGGAAGTTGTTAAAAACCCTAATAGCCTTACCACATTTCAATATCCCTTATGCAATTCTTAAAAAATTGAGACTATTGCGCACGGCTGTGTTGGTATGGCTCACATGTACATAACCAAACATTAGTCAATAAAAACGTAAAATGGAAGGAATGGTGACAAATTATATAGGAAATTACAAAAAAACATATATTAGACAATTTGGAGATTGTTCATGTAGACGAAGAAGCCTACCTAAATGAACTGGTTGCATACTAATTGCATTTTGAAGGTTATAAGTATGATTGGCATACTAGTAAATTGGTTGAAGTACCTATTAATGTTTTCCAAAAAATTTCACCTATGTAAGCAACAACTGTAGCTACAAGTTTTTAGAGTAAACATGTTGTCATTACTACTGAAGAACTTGAGTCTATCAGATGAGGAACAAAGTTGGCCATTATTTCTTATACTTTACCTTTGCCCACAAAATCTATGGAAGTACCTATTGTAGTTGTTAGTATTCAGGTAGAAGCCTCGGAAGAACCATTCCAAACCTTTACCATTATTTATACTAGATATTGGCATAAGGGTAGAAGTTACTTTGATGGATAATATTGCCCATGCCTCTAAAGTTTTTAAGATTCCAAATATAGTATTCAAGGACACACGTATTGATGAGGCAATATAACCCTAAGACTATTTTAGTTTTTGGATAATAGGTCTTAAGTTAACTAATTTGTTGTAGTAATTAGTTGTTAATAGAACATGTTGATTTAAACTTATGACCAATAAGTTTGTTATTTTGATTTTGAAGTTTATACTAGCTAGTGACTGTTTAAGTTGAAACAACACTATGAGTTGGTATAAGTAGGAAGACTTACAACTATATCATGAAATCTTTTTTTTTTGTAACTCTTGGAAAGTTTTTGAATTCTGAACTAGATTATTTTGATTTTTTTTGAAGCCTTTCCCTTTTGTTTTTTGAAATGCAAGATGTAGAATAGTTTGTTCTTGATGAATAAACTAGAGACTTTTATGCTTCTTGTGTTTTGACATTTCAGATTAGGAGAAAAGAAACACCATACCTATCAATAATTTTTTCAATAAACCAAAATTAGAAAATAAAAGAGAACATGTAAAATTAAAAGGGAATAGAAAAAACCTTTAACATGGATCTAGCTGAAAGAAGCTTCTAAAAAGGTTTCTATGTGTACATTGAGTAAAGAAACTTCTTGAAAACCTTCCTAATTAAGAGTCAACTATGAATTAACTGAAAATTAAAATTAAAAATTAACTAAGACTTAACTAGGAGTTAACTTGGAGTCAACTAGGGTTAATTAAGATTTAGTTTCATTTTTTTTGGGTTTGGTAATGTGTTATGAATCACAAACATGAGGCCTTTATGGCCATTGAAAAGATGTACGTTACATACTTTATGCACATTGATTTTATCCAATTCTCTTCATCTAACCATTGGATCAAGCTCAACTTTGATTCAAAATGAGCTTTGAGTTCCAAAATGTTATCATGCACACTTTAAAATTATTTTTTCTTATGTTTAAGGTTTCCAAAAAATGCCATCGAGATTTCGATTTCTTGCATACCTATTATACTTATTATAACATCATTTTTTTGGTGAAAAGTGGTGAAAAGTGGTGAAAAGTGGCTTGCCCATAGTGTCCTTTCCCATAAGTAGATGAAAATATGATAAAATTGATGTAAATATTGAAAATACCACCATTATGACACAATCATAATGTTAGCACTCAACACCACAAGTCCCAAGTACATCTAGAAATAATACACTTGTTGTGAGCCCAACATCAAATTGATTACCTAAAGCTAATTGGTAACCAATGGATATATGAATCATAGGTAATTTTGGTGCATGTTTGAGGCATAAATAAATGAAACAACTTGAAAGTGAATAAATTAGATAGGCAAAACTCTCACCTCACAAATCATAAAGCATGAAAAGCAAGGGGCCCAAGACATTGGCATTTTTATGAACGTAATTCCAAAGCAATAGGAACCCATTTAACTATTTAACACATTCCAAATATTTCTAATACACTTCATATTTATGGATTATAATGTCATTGCAAGCTCATTACAATGTTGCAAGGTTATTTAAGGTCATGTGTTTGTTATAATGATTTTTTACAAGTGGGACTAAATAATTTGATCCCTATCCACTTTCTACAATTATTTTTGTAGGAAGTGGTAATTGGAGCAAATGTTTAACCCATATACACCTCCCTTTATTGAACGAGTGAAATGTGTCATGTATGGTCACCCTATGGACTTAAGCAACCCATATGATTTAGATAGGATGTTATTATGTAATAAACACTCACAAATAGTAACTTGATACACCATGATGAAAGCTTATGGGAACCACTTTAGAATAGAAAATTCAAAAAATAACTTGTTGCAAATTTATAATAGCATCATTGTTCTAATGTTTGACATGCCAACTCTTGATGTTACTTATAAAATCTTTTCATTTTTTGTAAGGTAACATTTTTTCCCAAAAAAAAAAGTTTATTATGCATTTATTGCTCAAGAAGTGCAAAAAAATACATTTTTAAAATGGATTTTCAACCAAAAATTATAAACTTCTAAATGGTCTAAAATTTAGTTGATGTACATCAATATCATTCACCACAAAAAAATTCATTACAAAACTCCACCCATAACCTTAGTTTTGAAGTATATTTGCAATTTTTCATGTTTTGTGATGTGTATTGTTTTTACACAAATATACTTCATATGTTCAAGTTTGTAAATGTTTGTTGGAGTTTCTTTTAAAATAAACTAGTTTAAGCCTAAAGTTAATGCAATATACTTGAAATGAGCAAAAATAATCCAAGATGTGATGTTCACGTGTACCCAAAAAAACCAAATGCAAAATTTCTATATTTGTGACTACAATATTTTGGGGGTGTAGTGTGCTTTCACCCTTATAAGGTAACCTACAAATTGCCATACTTTTGGCAATGATACTATGGAAAATAAATATTTGTTTTGGAGTATGTTCAAACTATGAGTAATGAAAAATTAAATAATCATAGTGTTGGGCAGTGGGTTCATCCACCATGGAGGTTGATCATGTTGTGTTATGTGTGTCTTTAGTCAAATTAATTTTTGATGAAGTCCAAAGTATGCAATATGGTCATTATAACCAAGGATGTCAAGCCTAAATGAAGGTAGCATTACAATGGAGACTATTTTTGTAACATTACCATAATTCATTTAACACATCGACATACTTCATGTAAATCATGCATTAATTCCAAAATGGCAATTAGTGTAGCCCAAGGTGAAAGCACAATTACTTAGACACAAAAAATAATCCTTAAAGTTGTAATCATCTTTTACACATAAATGAAAAAAAATAAAATTGAAACTTTTAAAATCATTGTCAAACCATTGTGCACTAAATATTGAGTTTATAATATGTTGTATACAAAGTTTGAAAAACTTTAGTATATTAAGAATAAGTAAAAAGTAATTTTGAAATTGACTAGTGAAATTGTATTCAATATTACTTGCACATTAGAAGATTGATATATTATTAATTTTTACATTGGAAGTTGAAAGTGCATAAGTAAATTTTTAAGTAGCAGTAACCAAAAAAATAGAAAAATCCAAGATTTCATCTACTTGAAACCTATTTTGTTTGTTTGGATGTAAACTATTAAATATAAAAAATCTACTTGTACATTTTTGGGAAATCTAGTTAAATCTACTTTAAACATGTGATTATTTAATATCATTGGCATAAATTCAAAGAACATGTGTCATATTGATCATTGAAATAATAATATTTCTAAGCTTAATATGTAAAAGTTTAGTTTATGGCTACTTTACATTTTTATGAACAATGATCGCGAAGTGTTCAATTGATTGTGCTTTCATCCCCCAATAATGTTAAGAAGTTGCCTCCATGTTGTACATGGGCATCCAACTCAAATAAGATATTGTGGGCATTTGATACCTATGATATTAGGTATGAACATTTTGTTATTCATGTTATTAACCCTTGAATTCCATTCATTATTTGAAAATTTACTCAAGTACCTTACAAATGGAACAACTTGATGGGGGAGTGGTGGTGAGACTAAGTCAAATTGGTTCTTGGTGACATCTAGTATATGCAATATGGTCATAATTGGATACCTAAAACTCCTAATTGTGGCATTCCAATGGATTGCAACATGGATGTACTTTGTGCTATTGACAAATACTTCATGGAAGTTGCCATTCCCAAACGAATATGAGTGTAAAGCTAGATAGTACTAGTAAATGGAACATAATGCACACTTTTACATCCATTACTCCACATTAGATGAACTAGTGTTGTAAAAAGTTTGGCCATCAAAATTTCATGTAATACCCAATTTGAGTAGAATTTTTAAGTGTGGGTTTCATTCCACCAAATACAATGTTGACATGTGGATGCAACGATACACATTGCATGCAATCATTAATTATAGTTTGTAACTTTGAGTACTCCCCTATATTATCAAATAACAAATTGACATGTGGGAGTTGGGACATTTGACTTTTACTACTTTAAATTCCATTTCTACAACTAAACCATTAGAAACATCTCTCAAGTGGATGGAACAACCAATAATGATCAATGCAACTAGAAGAAAATCAATCTTTTGCAATTGTAACTAATTTTCATTGCAAATTACACACATGTAACTAAAAAATGCCATAGTTGCTTAAGACAAGTTGCATGTGAATTTTAGTTATAGACAACATTTTGTATTTGACATGTATATGTGGTATCACTATACATTTTCATCCATCATATTCAAAGAGGGTCAATTACATATATGAGATGCAATTACATGCAACTAAAATCAACCCCTATTGTATTGTGTCACATGGCAACTTTAAGTTATTTTAATATTTGGTATTTTTATTAGTTTAATTTAGATCATTCAACTTAAGGTTGATAGGCTATGTTAGGTGGCATTAGGTTATAGCTATGCATAGGTAGGTAATTTGGGATAATCTTATATATTTTATTTTGGTTTTAGCCTTTAAAGCCAAACCTTTTATTTATATATTGCTTCATCCCAAATGCCAATTATTTTTAAATACTTATAATCCACCTACTTATATATTTTACAAATTTGAAAGGTAGGACAAACAATATGGGATGAAAGTTTTAATTGCATCCTAGTTCCAACTACTACCTAGTAAAATGTTGTATTAATTTATTAACTAATCTACTAGTTATACTAACTATTATAGGTAATAATAGTTAGTAATTATTATTAAAATATTGATATTAAACATTAAGATAATAACTATAATTGTTGGTGTTGTTGTTTTTATAAATAATGATACCATAGGTAACTAACTAATGTATGTATTAGCCCAGGTTAGGTATACTAACGTTAAGGCCACTTGGTAATATCCTAAGTTTGGAGGTAAATAAAATGGAGCAAGGAAAGAAATATATTCCTACATGCTACAATTTTATAATGACAAATAGTCACAAGAAAGAAAGTCTAAAATTGATGGTATAAATATATTACTGAATTCTTCTCAAAAACTCCAACAAAGTCGGAAAAGAAAATTTATCAACACTTGAATGTAAAGATTCTAATTTTCAAGAAAAATACTACTTTGAAAACAAAAAAAAAATTTCAAAATATAATGAACAAGATCCCCTTGAGCAAACTCCATTTTAAATAAATCAAAAGTAGGGATAAAGATCAAAACAATGATCCCATCGAAAATAGGAAAAACCCTTTAAATAACTCTAAAATAATAAGAAGATCTTATCTACCTTTTAGGAACTTAATATGAAAACTTAAGTCAACTTTTTAATTTCTTGGCGATAGAAATATATAACTACTTTTGGTAGTAGTTTTTTCGATAATTATAGTTTGAGTCCAAAAATTTGTAAAATTTATTTCATCATTTGACAACTAACATATGCCTAATGCACCATAGATAATATACATACTAGCCTAGGTAAATATATATATTGGGTATACTAAATTAGGTATGTATATACTAACTTAAGCCATCATTTTTACAACACATGTTCATCTTGTACACCATTAGTTGCATGTTAGTTGCACACACAATTGTATAAAGCAAAAATTATATAATACCCATTTTGTGGTTGCAAGTATGATTAATCTAGTTGTAAAAAACAATTAATTACGCATAATTGTGTAATGATTGGTTGCATATGACATGATTTTTTTTAGTGATGTGAATTTTGCAACTCCTAATATATATCATGCATATCAAGTAAAACTTTGACATGTGGTTACATGCAATAATACACCAAATCCAACTATGAGCTATATTTTATATTTATAACATGTTCCAAGCTTGCAAATAACATGTTGACACGTGTCATTAATAAAATTGCCCCAAGTGCAATTAGAAACAAAATTTACAAACTTGCATAAAGAATTCTATAGAATTTCATGACAAGTGGTAACAACAACTAGTCCCCATTGCATGACTAATAGGGAATGTTTGGATCTTTAAGCATAAAAATATCAAGTAGAACCTTGACACATGGGTGCAATAAAATACAATACATGCCATTATTATATGAATGTTGCAACTACAAGTTGTCAGTTATTAAATAGTAAATTGACTCATGGCATAAAAAAAAGTCATAAGACCTTTGTGACCCAAAAATGTGTCATTGTGACTAGGGTGAAAACATAATACAATAGGCCAAAAATGTTGTCAAAAATATTGTTTTTCAAAACTATGCAACTTTCAACTTCCACCAAGCCAATATTAAAAGAGATTTTCATACACTATATTCAAAATAGTGACACTAAACCACCTCCCCCCCCTCACTCCGCTTGAAGTGTGAAAACTTGTGATAGCAAAAACTAAACCCCATTGCACAACTAATAGTGAATGTTTGCATCTCCAAGTGAAAAAAATAATATTAAATAAAACCTTGACACATTGGTGCAACATAATATAACACATGCAAATATTGGATGAATATTACAACTACAAGTGTGTCCTTGATTATCAAATAATAGATTGATGCATGACATCAAAAGAAACTTACAAATCAAAATTCATTAGTTGTAACCTATGTCAACATTTTTTCATGCATGTTAATCTTATACAAAAACATTTTTTTAAACTAGTATTTATGTAAAACGATTAAGTTGGCATGGCATCCACATCACATTACACTTTACATGTCACACCATGAGAATTTGTGACATGGAATTCCAACATTATCACAAAATAATTTTTTTCAAAATTGATAATATGACTAACATGTATGTCCTTCATGATTACTATTTAATCACAAATGGAAAATGCAAAACCCAAGATGTGTTGTAGTATATGAAGTTGGTTGAAATAGTCATTTCGATGTTTATATTTGTAGAAAACAAACACATTTTTTCCATTTTTGCATTCAAGAAAGACAAATAAGGTAATTAGTTGGGGCAACATTTGGACACGACTATCTACATGTTTGCATAGGAATTATTTATTCAATAGAATTCCCCTTTTAAAAGGCCATTACAAGTTACACTATAAGAAATCATGGTTTTTCAAAAGGTTCAACTCAACTAAAATGTCCACACTAACCAAAAGGAAGTTCATTTTAACTAAAGGCATGGGGTATGAAAGACACATGGTTATTCTAGTTAAGTTTTTAGAGTAAATGTTAAGTTGTACATCTAATTAAAAGGGACAAAATTGTTGAGAATTCATGCTCAACTAGTTAGGTTTCATTAGTTACTGGAGTAGGAAAGTAACTAGGTTACTTTCTCAAGGTTGAATTACTTTCGCTACTTATTTTAGTTTGGTTATTTGTGATTTGGTCTTGTAGTTAAATACCTTGGTGTTGATGGTTTGCTTTTCTTTTCTTCATTACACAAGTTTGTGTATTTCATGTGACAAGAACCTTGGAGAGTTCTTGATGTTGTGTTTTGTGTTGTG
>Ga0116229_10000564_pt1 | contig 50539 bp, 32 predicted proteins | sample S1TSphgellanicum_3_FD_87313 | JGI IMG/M metagenome (GOLD analysis project Ga0116229, IMG submission 87313) | Host-associated microbial communities from peat moss isolated from Minnesota, USA - S1T2_Fc - Sphagnum magellanicum MG | ecosystem: Host-associated > Plants > Peat moss > Unclassified... | reverse complement strand
TTTCCCAATATTGTTTTGTTTGTATGTGATCCTTTTTCCCAATATTGTGGGTTTTGCCACATTATTGATGTAAATGTGGTAAAATGTGGAAAAGGAATTGAATTTTGGCAGAACACAAAGATTGGCCTTCCCATTCCCTAAACCCTAATAAATCCATGATTTTTGGATCCCAGTGGAATTCAAAGTACATACCCAGGGGCACATACCCCCCTAGACCCATTTTGCCTTTGAGTAGCAAATTTCCATAGCTGTAGCCTTTCTTTGAGGGTCTAGAATCTTCTTCTATGCTAGGTGCCCAAGTTGGTAGGTAAGGTAGTAAGTAACTAGTAACCCATGGGCATTCCTAATACAAGGAAGGGTGGTACCTACCAGCTCCAATGAATCATCATCTTTGGAATTTGTAATCAATTGAAAAAAAGTAATTAATTGGATTAAAATGGATGACAAACTATGGTACTAGTATAAGGCCCGCTTTACACTAGGAGGAGTTGGGGCCGATGTTCAACCCAAATCAAGCATTCCTATTGGTGGAAAAGTTGAAATCAGCCCCTAAGGGCTTTACACTAGGAGTCAGGGCTGAACTAAAAAAATAAATCTTTTCAAGTCTGCCCCAAGTTACTCATACCAGGAAGAAAAACACAGCACCAGAACCCTGAGTTTGGTCATACACAGGGTGAGATTGAAAAAAAAAAAAACCTTCAAAAAAGTACTATTAGCATTCAACGAGGCATGAAACTCAGAAAACCATCAATTTTGGTGGTAAACTGAGTTTCATCCCGTCTTTTCCTTTTTCCGGAGCGCCTCCAGAGTGCTGCTGCTGCTGCTACATATATTTTCGCTGCTCCTAACTATACAACTACTATAATTAATCTCGAACCTTGTGCATTAAATGCTGAGTATCAGCATTTCATACATACTGAGATTTATTAAAATGTCTTTTACTTTGTGGATACCCACAAGAGTTCAAAATAAGAAATGTTCCATGAAGAATGGAACTCAAAATTTCACAAAGTATAGCCCTAACACTTGGTGAACACTCCTCAAAAATGTGGGACCAAATGAAAACTAACATTGTTTTGGGCCACAGTGAACCAGCACCCACCCACCAGTGCACCATCCACTGGATGGCCGTTATTAGTCAGTTGTGGATGAACTTCATCAACTGAGTTCATATTTGGTTTAACCTTGGTAATCAATTCTGTAAGAAATTGGTCTCATGTATTAGGTAGTAGATAGAGGTAAGCAAAATAGGTAAATTAATAAGTAAGTAGATGGTTTATACATAGATAAAAGCTATTTTTTACTACCTACCTAGTAACAACCTACCAACTGAGCTAACCACCATGGTTAGCTATAGAACTGGAACCCAACAGAAAACTGTTTTCCTGACCACTTATCATCCATCCTTCATGGTGCACTTGTTGGTGCTGGTTCACCGTGGCCCATTGTTTGTTAATGTCTCTACCAAGAGGCCATTCCGTAGTAGTAGTAGTGCCCGGATGAGTTCTGTTAAATAATTATTTAATTTTGAAAATTTGATTTTGAGATTTTTCTTGTAGAATATTCCTTTGAAGATTCAACATTTTGCTTGAAATTATTTATTTTTTTTCTTTGGTGGGTTTATTATTATTATTATTTTTTTTTGTGGGTGGAAAATTTCAATATTTGTGAAAATGATATAATATAAAAAACAAATCCAGTAAAAGGGCAATATAAGTTAGTTTTTCCGAACACGCGGCGGCCACGCAACTTGCACACTCGACTGGCCAAAACTCCCCTTTCCCGGGCCGGGGCTTCCCCGGGTTACCCGTCTCGTCTCTTTCCATTTTTGCCTGCCCGTAGAGAGAGAGAGAGCGCATTTTGCAACCTCGCGTTCTGCTGCATGCCGTGCTTCCTTGGCGGGGAAAACGGCGGCTGCTGCTCGGCGTCTCTACTTCTTTGTCCCTTTTCCTTGATCGTTACGTCTGTCTCTGGTTCCTGTCACGGCCGTCCATTTACATTTGGTAAAACCCGAAAAGATCGACCTTGCTCACTGTTGTTTTTTCTTCTCTCTCTCTCCCTTTAGGTTCGAAAATCACATATGCAGCACAAGTTTCACGTAGTTGGTGGTATCGTCGTCGTCAAGTGGGTTTATTGCCACACGCTTCTTCTTCCTTAACTTCTGTAGATTCTTTTTCACTCTCTTTCATTTTGACATATACACATTAGATTTGCGGGTTTGAGTTTGCTGCTTCTCTGTGAGGAGTTTCCCATGATCAGATATTCGGTTTTTAGGGTTTGATCAGCTTGCAACGACAATTTGAGATTTGTGCGTGGTGAAGAACAGAGGCGCGAGGAGGAAGAGGAAAGAGATTCAGAGGTGGTAAAAGCTCTGGGATTTTGGGGGGCAGATCGGAGGTGGTTGCTGTTGGTTGCCGGCGGCGGCGGCGCCGCGGAGAGAGGAAACGATACAACAGGGGAACAAGAGATCCAAGGGTACATCATCACCTGTCGCATCTGCTTGTCAGTTCCGAGGAGGAGAAGGAGGGGAAGAAGATGATGAAGGACGAGAATCAAAGTTCGCAAACTGGAACTGTCTTCTCGGAGGATACAGGGGGAGGAGGGCGGCTGTACAATCCATACGCTGATCTTTACGGAGCAGCGGATCTTAAGTCTATAGAAAGCGTCTACCGTCTGCCGACGAAACCAGAGCATCTGTTTCCGGATGAGGCAGCAGTAGAGAGACGGAACTTGAGTGAGAATCTGACATACTACACAGGCTGTGGGTACTTATCCGGGGCTGCTTTCGGAGGAATCAGAGGGTTTGGTGAGGGTTTGAGGTCCAGAGAAGAAGGAGACACGCTCAAGATCCGTGTCAACAGGTTGTTGAATGCTTCAGGCCATAGGGGTAGAAGCACAGGCAACACGTTCGGGATTCTGGGCCTTCTGTATGCAGGGATGGAATCCGGAACCTACTATTTGCGAGGCACTGATGATATCCTCAACAACATTATGGCAGGCCTAGCCACTGGGGCTGCATACAAGGCAGCTGCTGGCTTTCGAACTGCAGCCATAGCTGGAGCACTGGGAGGTATTGCTGCTGGAGGCTTGGTAGGTGCCAAGCAGTTTTCACGGAGATACTTGGCTTTCTGATTTGTCTGTCTGTCAAGGAAAGGAGCTCTTCTTCACCTTTCATTATCAAAGGGTCTTTTGGTCTTTGTGACAGAGGGAAAGTCTCAGGATAGATAGATTCTTATCGAGGGAGAAAAGCATAAGATCTTCATGCCATATCAAGCACAAAGTTCTCAAGGCTTTTCCTCTAGATGATGCCACAGCCATATCAAGCACGAGTTTCTCAAGGCTTTTTCCTCTGGATTATTAAATCCTTGGGGTGGTTGTTGTTGTCAGTGGGGAGAGAATTGTCATACACTGTTTTTTGAGGGGAGCAGGAAGAATAGACAAAGTGATAATTAAAATGTGACCGACTTATTTGTATTGTTTACAATCATCAGCAATGAGGAAATTTTTTTTGGGGGGTTTTATTGGTGACTGAACCTCTTGCAGGCATTTCTTCAACTTCATTTAAGATTCTCTGTCATTCTAAGGCTTCAAAAGAAAATTTGTATCTGATTAGTGAGTGCCAATGCAGCAGATTTTGTAACCGTTCACTTAATCTGGTTTTTGCATTTGTTTTCTTGGTGCTGGAAATGCTAAGCTGCTATGATTGGTTGGGTTTTTTTAGTGCCTTATGGTTTTAGTTGGTGTCACCACACTGCTGCAAATTCAAAAGCTTAAATTTCAATGATTTGGATTTTGAGAAATTCATTGTCAGCAGCATAACACTGCAGCAGGAAAAACTCAATGATGAATTTGGTGCAAGTTGTATGAATTCTGGGTTTAGTAAATCTTCTGTTTACTCAAATATCCTATTTGGGAAAACTCAAGTACCGAGCTGCTGTTGGCAGAGTGTGCATATTGGAAGCTCTTGGTGACATACCAACCATGTCATGAACCCTAACACTACTATGGTAAATGATTCACCCTGCTGCTGATCAGTGATCTGGAATGAAAGAGCAAGGGGACTGGTTTGTTCTCAGTGGAGAGAATCCGAGGCAATTGGCCACATGCTTCGTGTGTTTTAGCAAAGAAATCTGGAACCTTGAATTGTGTGTGAAGTATACAACATTATACAGAGAGTGACCCCACAAATCATCTCACTGGGACTCAATCTACATTAGTGCATGAATCTGAGGAGGAAGTGTAGATTTGTGTTTTCTGCCTTGAATCATTGAGTACTTGTGACATCCCTGGCAATTTGGTTAGGGGCAGTGTTAGACAGGAACCCATGATAATTGATCAATAGTGCTTGTATGTCCCTTGCATTTGGATCAAAGCACAGTCTTAGGTTGTGATGCAGAAATGCAAGTCGAGGCTCTTTTAAGGGGCCTTCCAACATATCCTCTGTTTAGTTGCACCAGACATGCACCATAATGTTGGTGAACTGTGGCCAAGTTTATGTAAGAGGAGAACCTGAAGTTATGCAAGACAGTGTAAGAAATATAATCGTGAAATCTATAAACATGACATGTGGATAGTACAGTCTATAGAAATGATTTTCACAGAGCAGAGATCAGCGTCAGAATTTGGATGCTTACTGTCTGCCATCAATTGTTGCACATATGGCTTGATGTTCTAGCTCAACCTGGAGTGCGATGAATTCAAACATAACAAACATTTGATGCAGCAGAAAGGTGTACAGCAGACTCAACTCTTTAGTTGCATCCAATACAACCTGACCTCAATCATAACTTGCTCAATACACCCCTGTTGGTTGTGCTCCAGGCTGTCTCCCAACTTTCACACAAAGACCAGACAACATGACCCAAATCAATAAGCTCGAAATGCTTGTTATGGCAGCTTCAACAAATTCTATCGACCTCCAGCTGGAGCTGACTGGCTCCCAGGCCTGGCATACTGTTGTCGTGCAGCTTTTGACTGTGCAAGCATCTCATCATAGTTTCTTCTCTCCATTGCCACACCCCGGCTCTCAATGATCTTGTCAGCAAGGCCATAATCAATTGCTTCTTGTGCCCTGAAATACTTGGGCCTCTGAATATCATATGCAATTTCCTCTCGTGGCTTCCCTGTACCTTTCGTCAAAAGATCAATATAGTAATCAGTATTTGCATCCAGCTCCTTAGCCTTGATCCACATGTCGATAGCAGCCCCACTAGATTGATTCACTTTTGGAGAGTACAACTTAGTTACAGAATTTGGTTGGACTGCACGGTAGCCTTTGTCCCCAATTGATAAAAGCATAGCTGCCTGACCAAATGCCATACCGCAATTTACAGTGAACACCTTTGGCTTGACATAAGCGATTGTGTCTGCAATTGCATATGCCTCAGTCTCAAATCCAATGCTCTCCCTTTTATCATTTTGAGTGCCAGGGGAATTTATGTAAAAGTAAATGGGCTTGCCAGGGTTATCATAATCCAACCAAAGGAGCTCTGCAATTATGAGTTCTGTGACAGCAGGCACAATGGGCATGCCAAGATAGCAGATGCGGGAATCGAGAAGAAGGGATGGCAAATCAGGCGGTGCAGTTTTTGGTCGGCCATATCCACCCCCTCCACGATACATGCTTACACTCATACTTAATCTTGAGGGTGCATTCTCAAGACCTGTAAGACTCCATAGCCCCGTACCTTCACCATTAAGAAATTGGAGCAATCAGTAGGTATTTAAGGAGCTGGTAGCACAGAAGTGATTCTACAATTTGCACTATACAGTAAAGAAAGGCAGTAACTGATGCATAGAGACACATGCTGAATGCAACTTTCCTGATGCTTCCTCAGCAGCTACATCTCAACAAAACCGGCAATGAAAATCTGTAATTCACAAACCCTGACCCATAAAATCCATAATAATGATTTTTTTCCAAAAAGCAGTCTCCCATCCAACTGTGAGCCAAATCAATCATTTCCACAGAATTCAATAAAAGTTCTGAAAACACCTTAGTAGAATCCAATTGAATATTGAAACACTGAGATAGAGAGAAACTGCTGACAGAGAAGACTAAGAAGCAACCTCTGAATGGCTAAGACGACAAAATAATGTTTGTCTCCAAACACAAAAGATCTAGAGAAATCTCCCTCTTTGGAACAAGGGGAAGAATTTTTTCGGCTGTAGGTTACCTTCTTTGTAGTTCTGTGCTGAGGAGATAGAGTTCTCAGTGACCCGCTCAGCCTGCCTCTTCATGGGACTATCCTCGTTCATAAACATATCCATCTGTGCGGGATTCAACCCATACAAATGTCGTGGCACGTTCTTAAAATTCTCATTCAACCCTAATTCCTTCAGATGATCACCCCTGAAATGCTTGGGTATATGATCGAAAGAAGAAAATGAAGAAGAATTCTGAGCTCGCACCCCATTCACTCGCTCAGTCTTCCCACTAACCCTAACCTTAGTTCTGTATCTTCCTCCTCCTCCTCTTCCTCTTGCCTCAAGGAATTGGGTGTCTCCGAAGAACCCATCTACAGAAACAATTGTCCTAGTCATCTGTCCCAACGCACATGATCCTTTGGGTCCCGCATTCCGCTTCTCAAAACTCAACCCCGGACCCGATGATGCCGCTGCTGTTGCAACGCCTTGTGCAGCTGTCAGGGACATAGCCATTTCGTGCTCCCCTCTATAATTTGTGTCCTCACTCCCCACTTCCTTCTGCTCTTCTTGTTGGGTACTCCCAAAGACTCGAAAACCCAAAGAATCCCCTCAATGCCCTTGACAGATGTAGATACACACAGCGAGCGGGCATGTAAAAGCTCAGAGAACACAAAACCCCAAGAAGCTTCCGCTACGGCTGTGAGCTAAGGTACCTAGCTGCTACATGTGGCCGGCCGTGGCCTTGGGTGCTTCCCCTAAACGACAAACTATGGACTGAAGGGACCCTGATAGGTAGGAACTAGGGCCCTAGCTGCAAATTGTGGCCTTGGGTGCTTTCCCTAAAGGACTAACATTTAGAGAGGATGGTCCTTGAGAGGTACCTAGCTGCAACATGTGGTGGCAGGGCAAGAGGAGCTGGAACACCAAATATATTCAAGGTGTGAATGCATTGAGACTATTTCGGTAATCCAGCTCCTTTCACTAGATAGGCAAAAAAAAATTAAAACTAGGGGAGAGAAGGGAGAGGATTATGTGCTATAAGCCCCTTCCTCTGGACCAATGAGAAAGTGACACATTGGACGAGGCAGTCCAAAAATTGGTTACATTTTCGAAAAATGTCAACCACCACATCATGTAATGTGTTGTAAGGTGCTTGTAACTTGATGTGTAATTTAATATAATTACATAATTATTTAAATAATTGTTTAAAGGGGTAAGTTGAGTGATAGGATTACATAATTTGTTCATGGTGCATTGATTTTCATATAATAATTTATGTGAAAGTCATGTGCATCATGTGATTATGTTCCTTTGTGATTAATTGTGGAATCACATGTGCACAATGTGATTATGTTTCCTTGTGATTAATTATGGAATCACATGTGCACAATGTGATTATGTTCCGTTGTGATTAATTATGGAATCACATGTGCACAATGTGATTTTGTTTCCTTTTGATTATTTGAAGAACCATGTGATGAATAAACTTTAATATGTTTTTTGACAAGTTTTTTGACTAATTTCCTTTTGGTTGGTATATAAATGGGTGTTTATGACTTTGAAAAAACACTTTCACTTGTAAAAAATTATTGTATGAATATAAAATTTGTTAAAATTGAAATTTTGATTTTGAAATGCTTTTGATTTTGAATGATTTTAATGTTTATTGTGTTTAGTTCATGGTAGGAGAATGATAAGGCTTGTATAGATAATAAAAGGATGAAAAAAACAATTTTGCAATTAAAAACATAAAATTCATAGCTATGTAATAATCATACATAATTTCAATTCCAAACTCGTTCGTGCTATACATGCCCTCTAACTAGACTACCAAAACAAAAGAGGCCATGTTTGTACAAGTTCTTATTTAATGTGTACTTATTGAGTATCACAAAAAAATTATTTTTAAAAAAAAAGTAGTGGAGCTTTATGCACCTCAACTTGTATCCAAATCAAAATCACCATAGTGACAAGCACATAAAATAAAAAATTTGAATTATAAAAATTGCAATGGTGAACATCGACAATTCTACACACTACACATTAGTCACTTTGAACAAGTCACATAAAATTTTAATCACGAAAGACAATACATAGTACCAAATTGCAATGGTAATCATATAAAAATGTGACTTGCATAAATTTTTCATCCATCAAAACTCTGATGAAAGCAAAATCAAGTATAAAGCACAAATCTCAAGCTTAAATGCCTTTTGAAAGTGTGCAATTTGTGAAGTACAGAACCATATAATGCCAAGCTCTCAAAGTTGAGATCATTGGCCAAAAGATGTTAATCTAATCGTGGTAATTCTCACTGACCCATAATATTTCTTTCAAGTGTGCCTTGTGTTGAGTATGTAACCATACAAATAAGTGAGTGCTGGAAGTAATTGAAGGATAGGAAAACCTTCAACTTTGCAGTAAAAGATACAATACACAATGGGTTTGTCACATGAATGCAAGTGAATAGGTTGGGGGATGCATGATGATCCAAATTCCAAAATTCCCTGTGAAAACTCAGAATCCACAACTGGTGAAGTTTACAATGCAAAGCAACCAGATACAGAACCACCCCATGAAATCATCATCTTTGAAATACATCTAGAAACCGAGTTTTGGAATTCTTCAAAAAAGCAGACCAGAACGCGGCAGTGCATTCTGGTCATATGTCTCTAGTGGTATGGAGCCACATGTTTCAATCAAAGAACCAAAAAATACAAACAGGGAACAACCAAAACTCTGCGGTAGAGAGTAGACTGAATCAAAAGTAATAATCAGATCAACAATTAAACAGCAGAATAGCAATCGTGTGGAGTCCCTGGTTTTCTCTAACCCAATTCAATTGACAGTTCATTGATTTGTAAATATTTGAATTGACTGACAACTCAGAAATCAAATCATATATTGTTAGGCATGGTGGTCCAAGTTACATTCACATTGTCACATTGCATATATGTACATGGGCTCAGAGAACAACCACAAAACCTCCTATCAAGTCTGTGGTTGGGCATGGCAATCATAATTATGGCACCACTTGAAAAAAATCACATTCCAGGAGTCGGATTTGGACACCTGGAACCTACAATGTAGTCTTTGGCTTGCTCCTTGGAGAGGTCCATGTTCTCAATCAAGCCACGGACAATAGCTTGCTCGTATGCTGCTGAGGGTCCATGCACATCAAGGTCCCCAGATCTAAATTTTGCCATGTCATCCAGAGAACACCTGATATTATCTGAGGGAATCAGTATCCATGGAAATTTTTCAAATGCATCAAACTGTTCTCTTACTGTGCAAATTTTGTCTGTTGTGCAAGATAAAATGATCATAACATGTTCCATTTCCCTAGTTACAGACAACATTGGCATAAGGAAAAAGAGATATACGTGAAACTGAGAATAGGCAGGCCATCCTGATCTCCCAAGTATATGATAGTTCCATACCACCCATCCTGCACAAAAGCAACCAGCCAATAGAAGATCATCCTGGTCCAGCAGTGATGCCATCCAAATGATGAATGAAGTTGAACCATATCACATTCCCCTGCATTGATTATTATAAAACAGAAGAAGGGTAATTTCCTTAGACAAGTCTTTCAACCTAGCATATGTCCAGGTCATAAAAATGATACCTCAAAAATGGTGTAAGATGTTGCTGGCAGACCATTCTTCAGGCTTTGAATGAGGTTAGCATCTACGGGAAATTCCTGATTTGGAACGCCTTCAGTGCAGTTCTCTTGATGAAATATGTCCTTGAACTGCTCCAAACTGCTCCCCATAAATTACAGAGCATAGCAATCCAGCCAGAAACATTGAAGCCTCATCATTGTCCTCCATAAGATATGACAGGGGCTCAGACATTCAGGTTGCAGATGAGGACATTGTCATAATCCCACACTCAACATGCCACATATGATGACTATACTGGCTTCAATTGTCTCTGTAGATATTGTTTTGTCTTCAACCATCACTACTGGTGTTCAATTGCATTGGAATACATCTGGAGGTTTTGCAGGCCTTACGTGATTTTGTAGGCTCGGACATGGGTTTTGACATCCCCTTCAGGAAGTGGGTCAATGAAGGCAACCCCTCCAATGCCCCAGGTGTAGGAGTAGTTGCGACCAAAGAACAGTCGATTGGGTATTGTCAACCAGAGGGATGCTAGGGGAGGAGATGGGTCCCTGCATCCAATGCAACAGTCTACCATTCCTTCTACCTGCAACCATCATTCCAAAAGACCAGCCTCCACTTAAATTTTGCCCTGATATAGCTGGACATACTGCCCAATCTTCATCTATTCATGAAAATTTCATCTTCTGGTTCTTCTTTTCTCTCATTTTCCAAACTAGTCCTATACAGATTGATTCATGGTCTATGACTCTCAAGACATGGATGAAGGTTCCAATTGCATTTGCACACACTGGAAATTGTGTATGAAGAGTGAGAAGAAGTCTTGCCAGTCAAGAGTTCTTCCCTCCAGCACTGAGCCTGTTATACCCCCAAAGGGCAAATTATTCAACAAATTTCCACCATAGAGAAGACTTCAGAGAAAATTGGTGGTCTGATCAAGTTCACTTTATCAGTAATGCTGAATCAAAACTCAGAAGTTGGAATAGTGAAACATGATCTTAAATTTCTGAAGCACATATGTCTCCTAAGTTGGAATAAGGCAGAGGATCCATAAGGACTTGAGTCTGGGTTTTGTATAGATTTGAGAGGTTTTTTCTCCAATGTACCTGACCACCTTGAATGTAGCACATGAACCGCGGTAGCCACATGTTGGAACCATAGCAGGCATACCACACATAGCTGTTCTCAGTACCTTCCCTGGTAGCAAGAACCTGCTCTTCTCTACTTACAGCACTTGAAGTATGCACAATCTCTGAGCTGTGACCAACTTTGGTCGCAAACTTGTGGCTGTCCTGAATGTTATCAACACCATTTGTTGTGCTTGAAGGAAACATGGCATCCACAGATTGACACATGACTTCTTTACTTGACTCCGGTTTTGCTGTTTCCTCCATATTCAATAAAGCTGCCTTTCTAGCTCCCTCACCTACACCAATCAACTCACAACATTATGAATCAAGAAAAGGCCATGACTCATGATCAACATACAATCAAAATTGACATTTCAGCCACAAAGCCCAGACAGAAGACTTACCACCACCTTTAGAGCTAATATCTTCTAACAGATTGTAATCCAACATCGCTGATGAGTTATGTATGATGTCATTGCTACCCTGTGCTGTTTGCCCCATTTCAATTTCTGGCGAATGCTCCTCAAAATCCTTATCCAGCAGATTTATATTCCCTGTCTCGCTGAAAATGATCTCAGGTCCTACTTTTAAATTGGTTGGGTCTTTCCCACCAGGAAGATCTGGGACTGATGATGTTGCTGCATCCAAGTTTTCAGGCTGTGTTCCCTGTGGACTATTTGGTTGGTTATAAGAATCCAACAAGGCCTCAGTCCCATCAGTTGCCACATGGCCATCTGTTGATAACTTGGCAAGAAGCTCAATAAGATCTGTGATGGGCATCTCCTCAGAGACTGAATATTCAACCTCTGGTTTGAGCTGTATCTCTTCCTTTTCAGCCAACAACTCCCTTTCAATGTCCACAGTGGCTAATTCCTGCACACAGGAAACAAAAAGTTTCAACCGAATGATCCAGTGAACAAAATGAACTATCAAGGTCAATTCAATTGGAAAAGACCCAACATGAAAACCAGTCTCCAGTATTTGAAGACACAAGAAAGAACTTGTCCTGCAATAGGTCTTGGATAAGATACCTTTTGATTTATGCTGAGAACAGGCCAGTATTTCTGAAGCTCATTCTGTACCTGCAAATGGATCAATCATGTTTTTTACCTTGGTCATCATACACTAGTTTTCAGGGAGTGAGCTGCTAATGTCCTAATGTTCAGAAAATTGTACAATGGAATTCAAAATGCGAAGTGTATATGATCATAAGTGTTGAAGACCTTCAGCACAGGTTTTTCAGCTACAGTGCAACCATGATAATTTGATGATGTGGAAAGATTGGGCCATGCCATCAAGGGTCCCAAACAATTCTGATCTCATATGACACTCAGATATTCAGAAAGTTTCATGAATGTCATTCTCTGGACTTATCTGGTACTCAATAGTTTACACAACCAATGCTCAAGCCTTGATTTGATATCCAAAATGCATCACTTTTTCCTCCAAACTGAAGAACAAGCTCTACAAATGGTGAGTTTAAGTATGGACCGGCAATCATACTTTTTCAATCAGAGGCAAGGTTGGTGCCAAAAGATTGTTCAAGTGAGTGGGGTTCTCCAAAAACACATCACCCAACAGCGCATGCATGCATGCTAGATAGGAGTTGGAGATTGATGTTAGATTGTAACCTCCCTCCAACACAATTACAACCCGACCTTCTGCTATCTCCATCAACTGGATCACAAAATTACTAGTTAGAAAACCACACAAGAGTCAGCAACACACTTAATCTATTTTACTCTCCTTGCCCAGCTCCTACAAACCTGCCAACAAGGGAGAGATGATCACCTGTTTTGTCATCTTAAAATATGCTGTTGGTGTCACTCGACATTCACCCAGTGGATCCCCTTCCGCTGCAACACAACACCTGAAATTACAACTCATATATTGCCAACAGTTTGCACCACCTCTGCCAGCAACTAAGTACTTTGGCAATGTTGTCATGGTAATTTCTCAAGAACTTAATGAGTAATTTAAACAGAAATGTCCTTTCTGTGGTGGAGATTGACCAAGAAGTGAGTTCATTCCATGTATGAAGACTCCTACACTGACCAGAATCAAAACCCGCAGAGATCAAGACCATGTCAGGGTTGTATTTGCGGGCAACAGGCATGAGCACATGCTCCCACACTGCCAAGTAATCAGCATCTCCAAACTGGCCATGTGGCCATGGAACATTGATATTGTAACCTGCTCCTTTGCCTACTCCAACATGGTCGTAATTGCCCTCATCTCCTGCTGGGTAAAAGGAACCATCATCGAACCTAGAGCACATTCTCAAAAGCCACATCAGATGAGGGATAAATTGCAGGTGAAGATATTAGCACATAAACAGTAATACTTGCGCCTGATCAGAGTTTCACTCTAAGATAAACTGACGCTTGTTTGTCCATCCTTGACCTCATTTACCATGTGCACAAGTGTGCAAGTTATTTTATAAAGGCATACCTATGAACAGAGAAATATAAGACCTGGGGATCACTCCAGAACATGTGTTGGGTGCCATTGCCGTGATGTACATCCCAGTCTACTATCAGCAACTTCTGCACTCCTAATTGTTTCTGAACACAATTCACAAACAAAAAACTACATGGTAAGACTAACACAAGCACTTAAGATGGAACAAGAAGGATATTTTAGCACATCTTTACAAGTGCCTCCTTGTTCCTACTTAAGTTGTTCTTTGTCCCCTTGGAACCAAGTAGTACCTTCTTATGAACAAGTAGATGTGCAGCAATCGCAACATTGTTAAAGAGACAGAAGCCCATAGCTGCATCAGCCTCTGCATGATGCCCAGGCGGTCTGACAATTGCAGCTCCTGCTTTCAGCTTCCCTTGTGCTACCTGATCAGAAACCTGCAAATGATTCACAGGTCTGTAAGGTGCTTGGCACATTAGCAAAGCTCTATTCACAATTCATATCTCCAAAATTCAATACAGCATAGTCTTGGTAGGTTTGAAAATTGATACAATCCAGAACTGAAAACAAGGTTAGATCAAAACCTCAATGACTGACCCAGCAGCCAAGAGGGCTGACTCAGAGGAACCCTCGTTGAAGTAGATTGAATTATAGCGTTTTGCTATTCCTTTGCGCCCATGCCTACCATAGGTCCTGCTGCTCACTGCTTTCATCAATTCAACATGACTCTCAGTGTGCACGCTCCTCAGTTCCTCATCTGTTGCTTCCCTTGCTTCCACCTTCACACATCTGCCCAAAAAAATATCAAACAAGATGAGAGCAAAGAATGTTGCACCCACAGCCAATCAAGTGCAGCAACAACACATTGTCAAATTTGAAAATATGTTTTAAGGGTGAGCAAGAGGACATTTGCACCAAAATGCTGAGAAAAGCAGTATGCAAGCTCAATCTGAGTAAAATTGTCACAAACAAGTCAATGATATGCACAGGATTTTTCTAAATCTTCCAAAAATCACTGCAAGCTGGAGACTGCTAAATTCCAATATGAAATCTTTGGACCACATTGACCACTACTTTTTTTTCCCAGAAACTTGCAAACATACAATACCCACAGGTGAGAATCCTCAATAAAATCAACCCATTTTTCACATCAGGTGGTCTGCCCTAGTAGTACTTCACAGTAGACTTCCACACCATGATCACAAACCAAAGTGGTAGCTGTCTGAGAAGCACACAGAGAAAGAGTTCGAAAACAATACACAGCTACTATACTGTAAAAGAACTCACAGAGTTAGAAATTTGTAGAAATGGCAAAGGTATCGAGCAGCTCCTCAGAGCCGGCCCCAGAAGCAGCTACATAGGTTCCAAAACAATCTCAACAACCCTTTGTACTGTACAAAAGCTTGCACAATTTTGCCAAGTCTTTAGTAAAACTCTGAGCTGCATTAAATATAATCATATCACGTCAGTAATAATGTATGCTGTTTTGTGCCATGGAAATTGGGGGGGGTAGAAGAAACCTGGCGACAATGCCCGCAGATTTCAAGCACTGGTAGATGGAGCTGATTCGTTCTGGCCGCTCCGGATGCTCGCTGTTGCTCTCGTTCTGGTGCGCGCACATTCGAGCATCATACACGAGCCCTACTACTCCATCATTCGCCATCTCCACTGCTGCTCTGGAACAATGTTTTTCCTGAACAATCGCGCTTTTGTTAGTGCGCACCAAAATGCCACAACAAAAGAAGACGAAGACGTTAATCAAATCAGACATAAAACTATGAGCAGCTTCCTGCTAGATGCACATATTGACGGCCGCAAATAGGAATACCTCCTTTAAATATAGCGCTTTCTTTGCAGACTAAAGAAAATACAGCGAACAACACACACACACACACACACATATATCGCTCTTTGCAGCCTAAAGAAAAGTGGCGAAAAAGACCCAAAAAAAACATATATCTATGTATGCTGCCTGAGAGATGGACTCAAGAAGATGTGTTTGCAGCAAGTCTTAGGGTTGTGAGCCATGATCTGATGAAGTTTGTGAAGAACTGGAGTGTCTGAAAGTAAGTACTCTCGCGTGTCTGACGGGCACCTATGCAGCGGACAAAACTAAACCCGAAGAAGAAAAAGCTTCACACGGTAAAGCATTGATAGGAGCTTTGATGCCTGCTAACAAAATGCCAAGAAAGAAGAGCTTCCAGATTCAAAATTGCAGGAGGAAGAAAAACAACAAGAGAGTTGAAACAAGATATGTCGAGATTATTACAACGGAAGTGTCTGAAATCAATGCAAGGTAATAACAATAATCCCTTGATGCATGCTAATATAATGCCAAAAAAAAGAGCTTCCTTATTTACAATTGCAGGAACAACAACAACAACAACAACAAGAGCGTTGCAGCAAACGCTATGTTGTCTGAAATTGATGCGGGGTAATGCAATAATGCAATGATCCCGAACCTTCACACTCGAGCTGATGATGTCGTTTCCCTGACTGTCTGCCTGCTTCCCCTCCCTTCCTCCCTCGCTCCCTGGTAATTGGAAGATCGAAGAAGTCCGCCTGATTGCACGAAGTCGTGAAGCCGATCTCTTTCTCTCTCTCTCTCTCTCTCTCGGAGATGGCGATGCCGCTGAAGGGAAGGGAGCGAGCTACGGAGCAGCAGCAGCAGCAGTGTCTTGTAACAGGAAGAAGATATCCAACGTACACGCATGTTGCCCAGGTCCGGTTAACCGTAACTCGACCGCAATTGGTCACTGGATAAAACAAAACCTGGACCTGACCTGACCTGACCTGAAGCAGTCTCAGCAAAAACAACTGGGACCAGAGTCGGAGTCCCAGCGTTTTTTTTTTTTTTTTTTTTTTGTTAGGAATTGTTTTTTTTTAGCCAAAGTGGCGATCATGCATAGGAAGATGTTTTTTAAAAAGTGGTGCTCACTCCTACGAAGATTTAGCCAACCATATATGAAATACAAAACTTTAATCATCCTTCTATATTTTTGGCTTCACTTTGAAAACCAAATAGAGAAATTTGGCAATTTTTTCTCCCCCTCAATTCTGGCGATTGAGAACCTCCAAAATCACTTCAATTTCGAGTTCTTAAAAAAAAAATTAATTTCTCTTTTTGGCGAAATTTCGCCGATAATAATAATATATAAAAGGGCTGGGTCACTAGACCCTAATTAGGAACTCCATCTAGTGTACTGGTCTCGCCAGAACCCAGATCAAAACCATGACTTGCATCCGGTCTCCTTCTAGAACCAGATCCCTTTAACCACCACTCACCTCCAGTCGTGAGAGTTCTAAATGTTTTGTGCTGCTGGCCCAAGTGTGAACAGGCCCCTTGACCATAGAGCTCAATTTGTGAGAAAATATATATATTTCAAATTTTTAATTAATTTCCAGTGACGAAAAATTACTCAAAATTCAACTTTCACCAAAGCATATGGGATGAAAATGTGGTTGGGAGCATCTTGGGGAACACAGTGGTGGGAACGTTGGAAACTTGGAGAACTCGATGGGAACACATTCAGGAGAAAAAACAAAAAAAGATCCCCCCCCAATCCCTCAACAAACCCAATAGGAAAAAAAATAATTGGGCCTTCCTAATTACATGTGGAGCCTCCTCATTGGCAGCATGAAAATTTATCCTCGTAAAGTAAAGTTGTTTGAAAATACCCCATTGTCCACCTGAGCTATAATACCCCTATCTAAAAGCCTGGGCACTAACTAGGGGTACTTATACCTAGTGTGAGGTGCCTCCCAAGTTCAAATTACCCCTTTTTTTTTTTGGTTCCCACGAGCCAATTTGATTGGCCCATCACTCAAAAAAATGAAACTACGGAGGCTCCCCAAAATAGAAGGTTCTCTTTTGATGTATAGAGTTCCTCCCCATTGGCCCACCTATATAGGTGAAAGGAGAGCAACATTTGCCAAAGCATATGGGATCAAAGTGAGGTGCTATGGAGAACACATTGAGAACTTGGGGAATGTATTGGGAACCTGATGGGAACCCATTGGAAACTTAAAGGGAACATAGTGGGAACACATTGGGAACCAGGGAAAAAAGCAAAGCACCTTCAGCTTTCTTTTTTATCCTTCCCTGAAGGAGAGCAATTTGATTGTTTCATCACAAATCTTTTTCAAACATGGGGGGAACTTCCCAACATACAAGCCTAAGTATGCTTCCTTCCCCAAAATAGAAGCATGTTTTGTCATGCTTCTCATCAGCCCATCCTTTACAAGTTATACATATATATGAAAGTTGAACCATGGCCAAACAATATGGGATAGAAAATGAGGTGTTATTGAGAATGTCTTGAAGAACAAACACATTGAGAATTTAGGGAACATTTTGAAAACTTGATGAGAACATCTCAAAAACTTGATGGGAACACAAAAAAACAAAAAACCCCCTTCCACCCTCCCCCAAAAACCCAAAAAAAAACATTAAACCCTTCCCCAAGCTTCTCGTTGGTTGCATGAAATTTTTATTTCCAAAACAATTGTCAATTTTTATTTTTAAAAATTGACCAAAATGAAAGAATCCATTGCAAAGGAAAAAGAAACACATCAAACATTCACTAAAGTGGGGATCACCACCACAAACCTAACTAATGAAGCCCTTATGGGGCATGTCATGACATCATTTAACATACATGTCCATTATAACACAAATTGGATCATTCTTGCCCCAATTCTTATCAAACCCCTAAGATATTTCCTCTTTCAAAATGGGGAGCACCTATCCCAAGCCACCCACCATAGTCTAATAAATTTTCCCATATTATTTTCTTGACTTGAGTGGCATGCCACCTCTTTTTGTTAAAAACAAAATTATTCATCTTTTTTTTAAAAGTTAAATTGCCCTTTTAAGTAAGAAACAAAGACCTACCATGTTGTTGAAACATCTTTAAAATGTAGTAGTGAAATGTAGGTCCTCGATTACATTAAGGATGCTTGTTGAAATGGCTTTGTTCCACACACCATATAATTCATAATCTTGTGCCTAGTTTTAGGTACACGTAACATTGGGCATGCATACATTCCCAAAACCTATGTATGATGTATTCTTTCCCAATATCGCATAGAAGGCAACATAAACCAACCAACCTATCCACCCTTATCTTTATCCACACATTTATGGCAATAGCCTTGATCCAAATGCCCATATGAAGCCAACCTCTTTCTCATTGCATTGCTTGTTTCAAATATGGGACCATCGCAATTTAAAGTCACATGAAAAAAGTTTTGCCCATCTTTTCTCAACAAATTTGCCTTAGGCTTATAAGTCTAAGCATTTTCCTTCTCAATAGAATAGTAAATGTGATAAAAGGCTCCTCACTTTTCTAGGAATAAAACCTCAAATCAATCTCCAAGGCTTTCACCTTGCCACAATGCACAAGGAAATGGACCTTTTTGAGACTTTTAACAACAACTATTTTAACATGTGCCACATTCCGGACTTAAATGCAAAGATACCCCTATTCTATATCCTTGTTTTTGAAAAGTGTTAAAATTTTAGATTGAAGCCTTATAGAATGTAGGTTCACCTCTTCTAAAATGTGCAATTGTTGTTCCACATCATTGCATTGAGATTTTTAAAAAGTGGAAACTTGACAAACAAAAATAGGCAAAGACTTATTATTCGCAAACATGCCTACCCACTTTCATGCCAAGGAGTGATTGTTGTGTGCTCTTAACAAGCTTCCCCTTTTGTTTGCCAACTTGGTAGTAATTTTTTTATACCTAATTAATTATTCCATGGACAACATGAATTTTCACCCTATTTTCTCATTGGTTGCAAACATGCCTTCACCAACCACATAGATGTCAATAAAAAAATCTAGCCTAAGGAATGCAACTTGGCACTCTATCTTTTGAAAGACCTTTGGCCCAAAGTTGAACCATTGCATTCCACCAAAAGCTAATTGCCAAGACATGTCCTTAAGAGTTCTTGGCCTAGCATGTTTCAACTCCTTTGTCATCTTAGTCCAAGTTTTCCCGATTCAATTCCTAAAGGCTAAACAAGGGGCACTTTTATGATTTACTTGTACACAACATTCAAGGTCGAGAGCCCACTTACAATGTACATATGTAGTTGAAATCTCTTTATCTTGAATCTTAAGAACTCTTGAAGATTGAAATCCCTTGATTCAAAAGCATACAACACCCATTTAAAAAGAAACGTGTTTATAACATTCATTGGATCCTCCAAACATGGGTCCTCCTTCCTTTGTTTTCTTACAACATTGATCTTAACCTACACATTGATAGTTGTTAGTTAAACCAACCCATAAAAAACTTTCCAAGACTTTGGTTATTATTTTTCGGATGCCCTTTTTGGTATCGTACCTCCTCATTCACTAACAAAATATCAAAGGGTGAAAAATATGATGTTATGGACTAAAACCTTCCTTCCTAATAGAGAAAGCTTTATAGCTGACCAATAGCTAATGTTCTAGTGAATTTTGATTAGTAGGAACTTCTTTACCTTTACAAATTCCATAAAAAGGTCAAAAAGTGTCCCAAGCAACTTAGGATTACTTCTAAGGAGGTTCATGTCCATTCAAATGTTTTAATCCATTCAAATTTTAGTTTTTGCTTACCTTTGATCCAAAAAACCCGATTAAGATTCATTGTTATGAAGGCCAAAAACATAACTAAATACCTTCAATACTTGTGCAAACAAAGACATGCTAGCTCATGTGGTTTTTATTGTAAAACTTGTGTCATCAATGTATTAAACAATTAATCAAACCCCTCCCCTTTGAATTTTGCCAACTTTAAGTTCCTCACATGGATCATCACATTAAAGGCTTGCTCAATGATTATGAACACGTAGGGAGTTATAAGGCACCCATGTTGTATTCCTTGTTTAATGATAAACCTTTAAAAGTTTTCCCATCCACCACAATGTTGGCATTGACTTTTTTTTTAATAAATTTTGTCATATTAACACACTAAACAAAGACCTTGATCTTGCTCATGTAATTGAAAATAAAATCCCAATCTAGTTTGTTGTGAGCCTTTGAAAAATCTAACTTGAAAAAATTAATTGATTGCTTGGATTTATTAGCCCATGAATGTTAACTAATTATGGATAATAGTTTCCATTAGGGTTGGCTATAGGTGTAACTAAAAGGCTTTTGTTATAAACAAATTGCATGTTATGTTGAACAATGTATTGAGAAGCCAATTCAATAAATGTTTCCTTTCTCCTCTTTTATGCAACAATGAGATTGCACCATTGTAATTTTCTTATTGAATTGGTGTTTGAACCATGCTAGTTTATTCCATGATTATACTAACCACATGATTGAAAAAAATCCATTACCATCCCATTAAGGCTAGGGGATTTACCCCTAGCCATTATGTTTAAAACAACAATTAGTTTTTCATCTATTATGGATGTAGTAGGATTTATTAAATGCATTAGGATTTTATCTTTCAAATTTTGTAAGAAAACATCCATGGCTTCCTTGAATGCAAAAGCATAATCCTCTTTAGCATACAACATGGAACAAAACACTTTGCATTGCACATTTAAATTAAATTGTGAAAAGACAAATTCATCAATGTCATTTTTTAGTTTTATGATTTGAAAACAAGAGCTTTGTTTTTTTTTTAAAATAATAAGGAGTTGGATGCTTGCAAGCTATGGTATTCACAAAAAACTATCACAAAATGATAATTTTCAATACTTGAATGCTTTGATGCATCATGGCAAATTTTAAGGGAAAAAAATTTAATGAAATTTTGTTATAAATGATGGATTATATCCCAATTATCAATATGTTGTGGAATTGGTATACACATTAGTGATTTAATTGTCCAACAATGTATATTTTTAATTTGTAAAACCTTGAAACATTGTTACAATTACAACAAATTGATTGAGAACTAGTTTTCATGTGAAGTTTTAGTGAAATGTTGCATGTAAAATTTTATTAACATAAGGAACAATGTTGTCCATCAAAGCTTTCAATTTGTTTTAAAGTTTTGGAGTTCAAATCACATGATATTAAAATGTTCATTAGTACATTATGTTATGACAATGTTGTTGATTATGATTTTTTAAGTTGTAAAATGTTCTTTCACTAAATACATACTTGGGCCAAGTGTTTTAAAAACCATTTGACGAAAATAAAATGGAGTTTCAAATTTTATTAAAATGAAAATTTATTATCAAATCAAGTTTTTTTAAAAAACCTTGATAGAATTATTGGTATACATTTACACAAGGCATGAATATGAATCAATTCCATATTAATAATTTTCATGACTTATTTTAGTTTTGAAGTCTAAATCGTTTATAGGTGAATTTTAAAAGTTCAAATTGAGTGAAATCTTACATGTAATTACTTATGACATTATATATAGTCCCAAGTTTCCTTTAAATTATGTATATAGTAACTTGCAAACACCCAATTCCCTTGTTGCATTATGACCTTTTCTTCTATCGATTACTTAAATATTTCCTTCAAAAGTTTTTTGAACCTTCATAGCCTTTCCCACCACCTCTTTTGTTATTTCATTTTGGGGATCTCTTTACAATTCCACTTTTGCTGCTTCTAAGCAAGCCTAATATCAATTTATAATCTTTTTTTTTTTTAGCCTTCATGATGTGGAAAAGTTTATAAAATTTGACAATCATCCAAAATTTGGAGAAAAAAAGTATGTTTTCCTTCAACCCATTCCAAAGTTCAATCATACCTACTATGACCTACAAGCGACCCAATAACTTTATGTTCATGTGAAAGACCCCCCTCCTTTCCAAATAGGTTTTCCAGTATTATATATAATAATAGGCGATTGATTAGTGGTCAAACGCCCCATAGTCCCCCTTGATCAAGTAATTATTAACCATTTTCTCACAACAAACTACTTCCCAAATTGGCACATAAAACATATCAAGCCTTACTACCATTTTAATTTCATCCCTACATGAATTGTCCCATGAATATTTCAACTTGCCCCTACCCATTCAAAAATATCCTCAATGTTGAAATGAGCTTTCAATTGTTTCTAAGCTAATTAATTAGCATGTGAAATTAATTAGTTAGAGGAATTTAATTATTTCCTTTTGAGATTCTACCATATTTGAATACCTTGAAAATCCACCTACAATCCTTTGGTAGCTTTTTAATTAGTTTTATTGAAAGGAAACAACACTCTTGTTGTGGATTGGGTATATATATTCACCATTCTGAACCCCCCCCCCCCCCCCCCCCCCCACTAATTTTTTAACATCTCTCCTTCACTATTTCCTACTTCAACAAAATTTTTTTTTTTTTCTTTTTTTTTTTTTTTTTTTTAACGAAACACCCCCCCTTGTTTTTTTTTTGTTTTTTTTTTTCCCCTTTCTGTTCCCCCCCCCCCCCCTCCACCCCAATAGATTTTTCAACCTTGTCCATTGTACCTTATCATGTACCAACTAATTGTCTTTTACCATTATTTCTAATCCAAACCTCTTCCATATTAATGTGTAGACACTACCTTTGTTAATTATATCCATATGTTGAATGTAACCTAAAATGTCTTATGTAAATTAACTTTATGAACCCTTTCACAACCTAGCACCTAAATTATTGGTCTTTTTGTCACAAAGCTTATGTTCTTACAAGAGTAGAATGTCTAGTTATGGAAGGACATCTTTATAATATAATGAGAGCTTTTACACCAAAGCTAGGTTGTTTAAACCCCTCATATTATGAATCAAGATCTTCAAGGGAATAAAAGGAAGGTGAAGGTTTTGTTAATTATAAAGATGGCCTTCATGTCACCAACAACTAAGCAAGGGGGCCTTGGTGGGTGGCACTTCCCACCTCCTTGTGGTCATCCTTGTGTGGTGGGCACACATCAATAGTTGCCACTTTGAAATAGGAATGGCAAGTAGAAGCATTCCCCATTGTGGTCATCTTTTTAGATGTGTGTAACAACACAACAAAAGAAGGGGAAGAAGGAAAATAGAAGAAGGAAGGAAAAGAAGGAGAAGAAAAAGAAAGAAATAAAGAAGTAGAAGAAGAAAAGGAAGAGGAAAAAAAAAAGATGGAGGAGGTAGGTGGGTAGTGGCTTGAACATTGAACTCTTTCGCCATTACCAACAAGCTCCAAGCTTGTTAAGCTTGGCCAGGTTCAAGTCATGAATTAGGTTCATGTGGTTTGAACTAAACTTGGGATATGATAAAGTGTAGGTCCAATTTGGACCTCCCCTAAACCTTTTTTTTATTTTGGATTTTCAAGCTTTTGGTTTGGGATAGGTTTTGGACTTGGTAGGTTTTGAACTAATCTGAACCTACCACAAGTTTTTTTTTAAAACATTTTTTTCATCCACATGGAAATAATTTCATCCATAATTGGAATATTTCATTCATCCAAGGTTTTTATTTTCATTTTTATTTTATTTTATTTTTGGCTTTCAGTGAAGTGGCCAATTGTTCATCCAAATTCGGATGAAAACTTTTCATATGTTCCGAAAACTTTGAAAAGCCATAACTTTCACATATGGCATTGGATTCAAGTGTTTTTTGCACCATTGGATTTTTCTCACCAAGATCTATAATCCTACAAGTGTGTAGATTTTTTGAAGACTACATATTGAAAAATCCGAGGCTTTATTTTAGGGATTATTTCAACTTAAATTTCAAATTTTCATCTCTTCTTTTTATGAAGGAAAAATTGTATATTGTGTTCACCTTATGATCCTAAAGAGGAGTGTTTAGTGATGGAAATTTTCAAACCATTAATAAAATGACATTTCTAAAGGTTTTTTTCTCTAGGGCGTGGGGTGGACTAGTGGTGTGTAACCAACATTATATTGTTAATCATTTAACAATTCAAAATGTTTTTAGTGAGTTTCCTTTTTTAGACCTAACAAGTGGAAGAATATCATGCCATCAACGAATCATGTGGAAATATTTGAATTATTGTTGTAATTTTAGGAAAAAATTACAAAAAATGGGGTTGCATGATTTGTTACTATGTTGTGTGTTAATGGGATTGCACCCATTTTCATGTTTTTATGTCGGTTGGGTTGTTAGTTCTTTTCAAGGGGTAAGGGGGTTTGTCATGTTATGTGCCTTTGACCAACATCACAAGGTAAACAATGTTTATATGATGACCTCCTTCAAAACCTATGCATATTATTTAGTAAAAAACCATGGGTGAAAGACCATGTGCCTTCCCATGTGTGTTGATTACCATAATGAACCCATGGGTTATAATTGGTGTGGTTAATGGCTAAACACGGGACAATGTTACCACCCAATTGTGATTACTAAATAGGTCCTAGTTGACATTTAAATTATCCATACATAGGAATTAGGGTTTAATGCAAGGTAGGTTGTAATTTATTTGATGTTGGTCATTGTTGTTGGGTGGGATCAAGGTAAATGACCTACAAACCTTTGTGGTGGTAAAATTGGGTTGAAGGCCAATAGACCACATTTGTTATTTTCATGTAGTTGTGAGGCCCCAAGTACATTTGGCCATGTGGAATGTGTTGGTGGATGTAGGTGTCATAACTAAACAAATGTAACATCCTTGGGTTTAAATTTGAGAATTATAGTTCATGGGTTAAACATTAGGTTTAATGACAATTCACATGTATAGCAACCTTTGGTTTTAGTGGTTTTAGGGTTTGGATACTTAGGGTTAAAATTTGAACACCCAAGTTAACGTTAAGGCTCACCATGGAAGTGACACATGGTTCAAATACAAGGAGTGGGTTCATTAGTGGATTTACTAGGTGGGGCTTGAAGTTTAAACCACCCACACCACCTACATTTTCATCTCAAGTGGATTCCTTATATTTTAAATCAAATTTACCTTCACACCTAGTTTCTACATTGTTGTCATGGGAAATGGAGGACATATATGACACCTACAAAAGATTTTGCCCAAATTTAGAGGTGGTGGGCACAATCAAATTCCATGATTTCATCCAAAAATTCTACTCATGGTGTGATATATAACAGCTGTAGAATCCCCATATGTTTATTCCTTTCCTAACTTGGAAAGGTTTATTCCAACATTTCAAAGGGCCACCCATGGATGATGACCATGAATTTCACCAAGTTCATGAAGTTGAAATTAAGGATTGGCATTGGTATTGGTCGCCTAACTATTTTTTTATTGCATAAAAACAAACTTTTCGTCTACAAATGCAATTGCATCGAATAGTCATTCTTGGGCGAAAACCACGATTCTTTCCAAAACAATTGCCACTACTGGCATTCTTCCACAAGTGGGCAACAAGTTTTGCTTGCTTTCAGCCTTGTCACAAAGTTTTTTAGGGAATTACAAGCCAACTATCAAGGAATTTGGATTGAGAAATTATGCATTTTATAGGAGTTTCAACGTGGACCCCATGAAAGTTTGTAAGAGGCATATGTTTGGATGCATCGATTGATCAAAATGATTTAAGGGGTCATAAAGGCCTATGTAGTTTGGTTTTGGTGTGGTATCTTAAACAAGAATATTAAGTAAACACGTGTGGGAAATCATGTTGAATCAACCCACACAACCAACCTTGGTATGAATGTTCCAAGTTTCGAAACACATTGAATTCAACATGATTAAGGAAAAGGTGGTAACACTATGAGAAACTTTTTTTTGCCACAACCACACTGCCTTGCAATTAGAGTTCCAAAACAACTAATACATAACTACAGTATAATTAAAGCATGGAAATACGAACAATTAACAAATAAAATGACATGTCAAAAAATGAAGGAGTTGTAATGTCATTGCAACTTAATTTCAAATGGGACATCTATATGGTGTAATGTATGCATGTACATACAAACGTAGTCGATCATGTTTGACTTTTTGGCAAGTTGCATTTTAATTATATGTGGCAACTACATTATAACTAATGTAAATGTAACACCTAATCAATAATTACATTATGACTAATGTACAATTGTTGACACATACGATCATGCCATGTGTATGCATTTCCATGACCCATTAAATATCACATTTATAATTAATTGTCAACTATGATTCCCATTAATACAACTACTTGTGCCACTATGTTGCCATTATTTCATTGTTTTGTGATTGTTCTTCAACTATTAATAAGTTATCGACCAAAAATATATATTTAAATGATTAATAATGATTTTCCCCAATAATTTATTAACTATTACATATTAATTAATATCTAATAGTCAATATAAATTAATTAGTTTAATTCAAACAAATAATTTGTTAATTGAATCAAATAATTGATTTAATAATTATGAACTAATGATTATACCATGTAATTAAGTACCAATCTAAATTAATCAATAAAATTCAAATAATTAATTATATGAAATAATTAACTAATCAATTAGATGGATTAACCTAATTAATTTACATAATGTCTTAGTTTTTTTAATTCAAAAAATAATTATATAAATTAAATACCTGAAAAATAATTATTTGAATTAAACCTTTTTATTCAAAAAACTAGTTCAAGTGAATATTTTAATAATTTATAATTAATAATTAATTCATATATCTGATTATCATATATTTACATGATTAGTTGTAAATTTTACAAAATGAAAAAAAACACAAAAAATGTGGGAATTATTATTTCGAATTGTAATTCAATTTGCAACTAATGTGCAACTAAAATATTAATTCATATATTTTGTAACAAACTATATAAACAAGGTGTTTTTTCTTATGATTTCACATTAAAATACATGTGCCAATTTGGGATGAATTTTTAAAAATCTTAATTTTAAAGGCCAAAGAAAAATTCAAATTATTTTTTACATGGCTACTTTGTAGATCACTTGCCTTTCTAGTTTCCTACCTACTTGCCTATTTAGGTAGGTAAGTAGGTATGTAGTTAGGTAGGTAGGTATGTCCTATTTCATTTTACCTACCTATTTAATTTACTTACATAAGTAAGGAGGTAGGACCTACCAACCTACTTACCTATGCTTGTATATGACCAACCTAGTTATTTAAATTTATTTTTATTCTTCAAAATTCAATTAATATGTCACATGGCAATTTTTTACTATGCCACATGTCATAATAAAAGACCATATAAAATGAACAATCATAATGGATGTTGGAAATCAATATTTGAAAAAGAAAATAATTTTCACCAAATTTTTTCCTTAAGGCAATGTGTCAAATTTTGATGGATTGATGAAAAGTAATATCAACATGACAACACCATTGTAATTGCAAACTAATTGCATTATAATTGCATAGTAGTTGTTCTTACATAGTTGTAATTGAATAACACAAATTACATATGTAAATGATTTCATGCATGGTGAGTTACATTTTGTTGCAATTCATATGACTTGTTCGATAACATTCAAACCTATAGAAATATGTTGAGTTGAAATGAGTTGCAAATGGTCATTGTAATTAAAAAACCCACACTACTACAAATATAGGTTATTGCGATTAGATTATTTAATCAAGAAGGACATCATTTGGACATGCATAAAAAAAACCATCTTGTCAATATGGACAAGTCAATTTGGACTTCTCTTGCATGGCTAGGGTGGTTTTTTTTACTAACAAACTATTTGACTATTGATTGGTCATTTGGATTATTAAACAGTGGACCATTTGATGGGTTAAATTTTTATCCAATTTTTTTGGATTATTAGCAAAAAAAATTGTAGGTAGGGTGTATATAGGTTTAGATAGGTTGTAAAAAAGTAAATAGGTAAATGGTAGCCGAACCTAGCTAACCTAGCCTAGACTCTTTAACCTTTTTAACTTAACCTAACCTAACTTACCTACCCTAACATTTTAAATTGATATATAGGTCACAAGTATTAGGAATTGAACCCCTCACTTCCCTAGTGATAAACCAAGTCCTTGCAATAGACTACACCCTCCAAAATCGAAAAAACTTGTCAAGTTTTTTATTTCACTTGTTTATTTTGCATCATTAATTATGTAAGTAAGTAAGAAAGTTAGGTAATTAGTGGATAGGTTGCATGACGTTTGGTAAATAGAAGGGTAAATAAGTAGGTAGCTTATAATCCAGAAGAGGTAGGTAGTTAAATAAGTAGGGATTTCAGATGCAAGTTGTTACATGAACCTAAAGCTTGAGCCTAAAGCCTAAAGTTGGATCTTGGGATGGTAAAATGTTTTTTCCTATATACACATGGAAGTAAAACCCAAACATTTAACCACAAAATGAATGTTATATATGTAAATTTATAAATAAACATGGGGATGAATGTAAGCATTCATCTTCATTATGGATGAATGATTTTTTTCATTCATTTAATGTACGATTGAAAAAATAAATTGAATTTACATATTTTTAATATATAAAATTTCCATCAAAATTATGGATGAATGTTTTATTTTCTCATTAAATTCTTATCAATGAAATTTTTTTCGCCCTAATTGTAATTAACTAGAACTTCATGAAACACAATTTAATTCTATATGATATAACATTTGTTGAATAATGTAACATAAATTCCATTATAAGTGCATTTGATGGTTATGGTTTAAATTGCCGATGTTTTAATTGTATTACTATTATCATGCTAACATCCACCCTATGGTTGTTGTTTTTTTCTTAAAAGTTTTTAATAAGTTTATTTATTTATTTTTCGAACAAATTGACCAAGTGTCATTGATGATAATGGGTTTTTTCCCTTTTCCAAAGGTGCCACAATTTTGTTAAAACCTATTTATAAATGTTGTGGACAAGAATGGGGGATTTGTTTCCATTATTTTTCCAAGGTGCCACAACTTTCGTCAAATTTAACTAATGTTGTTGACAACAATGGGCTTTTAATGTTTTAAATATTTTTAAACTACCTATTGTTACTAATGACAATGGGTTTTTGAAATGAATTAAAATTAAATTTCAAGCACCTTAATTAACTTCCTTCAAACAACCTATTATCGTAAATGACAATGGGTTTTCTTTTAATAATAATTTATTTTCAATGTGTTCTAATTGTTCACAAAATACATATATGATGTTGTTGACAACAATGGAAGGTAGGGTTAACATTCATCCCATGATAACATTTTTTTAATTGCTTTACATTGTTGATGAAAATGATTTTTTAAACAAATTTTTTAAAAATATTTTGGTCCCATCATCATATTTTCCTTTATAGTCACATTAACCATCATTGTTAAATGCCATTCAATTTGAAATATTAATACTTGGACAACAAATGAAGATGGATATAAATTAATTTTAATTTATTTATATTCCAATCATGGATGAATTTCATCCCATGATTTACTTAATTAATCCAATTCATAAATGAAATTAATCCATATGAAATCATTCACTTATCACTACTAGAAAAATTGGTTTTTTTTTGGAATATTTAATTAAAAAATACCCAGTTTGAATAGGGGTCAAAAAAACCACTCCGTCATTTTAAACAAGTTGATTTTGACATCTCCATTATGACGAGGGTGGTTTTTTTATTAATAAGGTATGGACCATTTGATTGGTCAAATTTTGCCCTCATCAAAAAAGAAATTGTGGCATGTAGGTAGGTAGATAGGTCGTAAAAAGGCAAGTAGGTAGGTGGTAGCCTACTTTACCCTATCCTATTTGACCTACCTTAACCTAACTTAATATATCCTACTTAACCTACCTTAGCCCATTAAGCATGTACATAGGTTATAATGTTAGGAATTGAACCCTTGACCTTCCCAATGATAAACCAAGTCCTTAACTAATGAGCCACACCATTAAAATGTGTTCAACATTTGTCAATTCATTTATTTCACATGTTTATTTCAACACATCATTACAAGATTATGAGGTACGAAGGTAGGTAGGTAGTAGGAAATGGGTGGGTCGGTAGGTATGTAGATAGGTTGTGGGTGAGTAAGTAAATAAGTAGGTGGGTATGCAGGTGGTACGTGTATGTAAATAGGTGTGTGGGTAGGTAGGTAGGTAGGTAGTACATCCATGTAGGTGGGTGGGTGGGTGGGTAGGTAGGTAGGTAATTAATATGTAGGTAGGTTATAGGTGGGTGGATAAGTAGGTAGGTAGTACATTTATGTAGGTGGGTGGGTAGATACGTAGATACTACATTTAAGTAGGTGGGTAGGTAGGTAGGTAGTTAATATGTAGGTAGGTTATAAGTGGGTTGGTAAATAGGTTGTAAAATTATAAGTGGGAGGTAGGAAGTAAATATGTAATAGGCATAAGATGTCCCATTTGCTTAAAGAACATTGGTCATTTTGACTAATTATGTCCAATTTTTATGTTCAATTTTATTAGATGTCCCATTTAATTAAAACCCATTGGCCATTTTGACTAAAGTGGTTTAACTTGATTAAATGTATTGGTCAAATAAGGCACTCTAGTCAAGTTGATTGGTTAAAAAATACATGTTTCGAGGCTCTAATCAAAATGGACATGCCATTATTATAAAAAAACCAATTAACCAATTTGAATCGTTTGAAAAACCATTTTTTCTAATATTGTATGGACACATTTATCCATGAAGGTGGATTAAATCACATTAAGTTTTAAGCTATTAGATAAAACTCCAAGTTCAAGCTTTACGTTCATGCATAAGCCATCCTCGAAATTTCAGATGGTAAGTGGGAATTAGTATAAAAGGGAGGGAGGGAGGTAGGTAGGTAGGTATGTAAGTTGTTATGTAGGTAGGCTTAGCCTATTGCCTAGCCTAGTTAGTAGTTATCTTCATTAATTAAGTAGCATAGGATGTCCCATTTGATTAGAACACCATTATCCATCTTGACTAATGATGTCATTTTGCTTTGTCCAACTTAATTAGATGTCTTAGTTGACTAAAAACCATTGGTCATTTTGATTCAAGTGGTCATTTTTTTGTCCAACTTGATTAAATGTTTAATTTGACATATAATCGAATGGGTTATTGAAGTCAAATTTAACAATAAAAAATGCAAATGTCATTAAATCCATATGCATGTAATCAAAATGTACATGTTTAGTAATAGAAATTAACTTGTTAGTCAGCTTTGACCTTTTGAAAAACTATGAATTATAATAGTGTTATAATTCCTCAACACCTTTGAGTTAGTAAGTAAGTAGTCAATTAACCAAGGTTATACGATAAAAGGGCAACATGCCTAAATAGGAACCCAATGGTGGTTCCTCGTCATGTTTTGTGGAACATGGGAAAGAAGATAAATGTTGGAAATGTGGTGGGCCTCACCAAAGGAAGGTTGCCCTAATTTTTTTCAAATGACTACTATTAACCCTCACCCCAATTAATTAACCTTGATTTCATTATGAGGTTGATGACCATGATGCAAACCATTGTTTCATACTACACCCTAAGCATCAACAAGGTTAATCCTAGGTGATAAATGTAGGGAAGTCTCGAAGTTTTGGCAAGGACTATAAAAAAAAATGTGTGCCCAACAAACGGCCATCCACCAAACCAACTCCAAACCAACCCAACACCATGGAGGTATGTATTGCACAACTAGAGGTTTTGGTGACAAGTATGGTGGCACATTTGAAATCCAATGTGCCTATGTCAACGATGCCCCAAGATAAAAAAAACACATCATCTTCTAGTTCAAATTCATAATATTTTTGTGGGGCCAAATTTTCAAGGCCATGAGCCCTAGATAATGACATTTTGGAAATTCTTGGGGATCATATTTTAGAGGTGGTCGATGATGGAAACCTAATCACGGTTTCAAAAAAAACATTTGTGATTAAAACAAGTGCCCATGTGTTAGAACCATGAGGTGTTGATGAAAGGTTAGATCTTCAATGTGAGGAAGCCCAAAGTCATGTTCATTTACCATAATCCTTTGTGTTGGTGGACACAATTTTCAACCCTATGAGGGGGTCTACTTTTGTTGGTATGTTGGTTACAATTAAAAAGATGTCTAGTTCCACCTTTGGAACAAAAACACCAACAAGTTTGTTGGGGGCGGCAATAACATTATGTTAAACACGATTATTTTCTACCACAACTTTGGTTATGCCTAATTTTCTACCAACAATAATGTTTCATTTGGCAACCACATTATATGAAGATGGGAATACCATGGGGATGTTAGATACATTAATTGATGAATCAAGACTTGTAACATCATGATGTTCCTAGAACCAACTATCCATTTGTCATGGAAATGCCACCTTAGCATGCAATAGTCAAGTTCTAAAAACTCCTAACACAACCACCCGTTGATCGGGCATGCATTATTCTTAGTATGGTTGTGGTAGGTAAGGAGGATGGAGTTTTTAAGTTGATGGGAACATCACTGACCTGAAAGGTTTTTGTTGGATTCAAGTGTTTGACTTCTGATGTTGGGTAAAACAACAATGGAAGGTCTAGGTTTGATTGATGCTAATTTGAAGCCATGGCCATACCATATTTTGACATCAATGGGCATGTTAAAGAGAGCTCAATAATTAATCAAACATGAGGTTGTCATCCAAATTAACCCCACCAAACCTGCAAACTACACCACAATGCATGCCCATACAATGGTTACACATGTTACATCATATGGTGTATTGGTTGAAAGGGCAATTTTATACTCCCTAGGGGTTAGTTTGGACTTTGGCATGAAACCACCCATTGACCATGGTAGCAAATAAGAGATAGTTGTAAGGTTTTTCTACTAGTTACTTTCATTGAGGGGCAAGTAGGAAAGTCCCACAAAACAATATGTTTTGTTAGATTTTTAGGGCTTTGAACCATGAATTTGATTTATTGGAATGTAACATCCATGATTATGATAGGCCCCTTAGTATTGAACTAGAGATGTCAAATGTTAATGGAAGGCCATTCATTCAAGCCTCACCATTGGATCCCAAACCACCATGGGGGACTTTGTCAAAGTTGCAAACATCAACCAATCATCTCATTCACCAAGCTTGGCATCTTTTGCCATCACCAAACCCATAGTCATTCATGGATTCGAGATTTAGACCACCAAGTTTCAAACCATTAGACATTAAGGTCATCTAATGGCACATTTTTATGGATGGGATATTGTTTGTTGGAATTTTTTGGAAGCATTAATAAAAGACTAATTGTGGTTTTTCAATTTGGCAATAGAGTATGGTGATATCATTACATGGAAAGGATCTACAAGCTCAACAAGCCTTCTTGCACTACATTATGATGTTGCGACAACAACATTTTGATTTGTTGCCCACATCGATAATTCAAAGCTACTATCATTTCTTACCAAACAACATCACATTGTTGGGGGTGCATGATTTGGACAAGATTGGGCCAATAGATCTAGTCATTTCAAAATGGCCATGTTAGGGCTCTTCATAGGTTAACACAAGTTAAGGCCTTTCAAACCCCAAGTCATGACTTTTTTTGGAAGTTGATTCATGTGTTGCAACATTTGCAAAATTCAAACCACACATGACATGCATTCGTGTTCATACATGTTGTAGAATGTCCCACCTTTGGGGGATTATTGGCCAATTGTGTTGGTAGCATGGCATTAGATTTGGGATTGGATTGGGGAGCAAATGCAGATGGATGCTACATTAGTCAGTTCACATTCCGATTAGTTTCAATGGATGTGGATTAACCTAACACCACCAAAAGTGATTCATAATGCATATTAGTTCATTATGAGGTCACCCACATGCTTGGTGGATGACATATTGGATGTAAGTTGTCATTCATGTGTAGTTTGTCATGATGATTGGCCACCTTGAGTTGTGGTTAATAGGGTTGGGCTTCCAAGGGCATTCCCACCAACTTTTTTGAGTTATTTACATTTTCATGCATTTCAAGTTGGAGGATTGGGGATGGTTTAGGATTCCAAGTCCCTTTGCATGGAGGAACCCAATGTGGATGAAAGGGAATGGGTCATGGGTTTTCACACCAATATTATTATTATGTTTGGTCTTTCAAAGAGGATTGTAGGCAAATTTTGGGGCAAGTCATGGATTTGAACTGCCTCACATGGATAATTAGTTTTTGGTTAAGAGAACATAATCACTTTGTTCATTATTCTCCACCAACCCACCCTCCTTCATGTGTTGGATGTATGTATTATGTTTATGAAATGTTATCTTGTTTTGTTTATGGATGTTGACAACGATGTTTATAGGCATCAACATTGGAGTGTATGAAAACATTTTATTAAAAAGTTGGGAGAAAATCATGAGTAAGGAACTTTCACCACCACTTTGAAATTCTCCTTCCATTAACAATTTTTATTTCATGGTTTTTTTGGTTTCCATGAATTTTTGGGGTGACCATGTCATGGTAGCCTCATGAAGTAGGTGTTTTTTCACCCTTTGCACCTTGTCACTTTCACTAAGGTCCAAAGTTATGGCCTCGTTGTTGCTCACCTTGTTTTTTGAGATTGGAAGGATAATCAATCCACTAAAATTGGGACCATATCAACTCTTACTTTTCAATCCCCCACCCCTCATGAACTATTTTTTTTTTTCAAAAACACTTTTGCTCCTTCATAATTCCTAAAACTAGACCCCGAGTGTGCACAATGACCATAACCTTTATTTCTTCCCCTACATTTATTTTGTTAGAATTTTAAAAAATTATGGGAGCCTAGACATATGTGACCACTTTGGTGCCCACTTGCCTACTCGTGCCACATTATTCTTCTTATGAATCACTATAACAAATCATTTTTATTTTATTTATAATCATTATGGACCTTCACATATTTAGATTATTTACTTAGCTAGTTAGCTTGCAAGTTATCCATACGAGTGAATGGGAGGGCAACTCATTTATTATTGGCTTCACCACCATTTAGATTTGCCCTCTCCCCCTTTTTCATAAAACCATTACCTCCTTATGTGGGAAGCTTCTTTTTTTATGTCACTCATTTATTTGCCTGCCCCTTATAACATCGTTTAGTATGGTGTGAGAAATCAAAACAAAACTTGGAAGGGATGAAACAAAAGTCACAATTGATAAGTATTGCCATCAATTTACTAGTGGTTTCATTTTTAATCGCCAATGATGTCTCCCACCCCTCCCCAACTTCCGAGGTTACATAGTAATGTTGTTTCATTGTGTTGATGATTTTTTTGGGGTCCAAACCCAATATGGTGTTAAGGTCGAAAAGTATTTCCCAACTGAAATTTTGAAAACAAACCAAGAATTGGAAACAAAAGGTGATTGTTTATTTCTTACAAAGTTCAAAATCACTTAATAATCTTAAAAATATGACATCTTAGCCCTAACAAGAAATTAAACATAATCTTACCACCCCTACATTATGATTTAGATTAGCAAATAAAAAATTGAAAATAAAATATAAATGTTTATTTATTACAAAATTCACAATTAGTTAATAATATTACAAACACAACATCTTAGCCCTAACAAACAATTAAACATAATCTTACCACATGTACATTATGATTTAGATTAACAAACCAATAATTAATGACAAAAGGTGAATGTTTATTTCTTACAAAGTTCACAATCATTTAATAATCTTGCAAATACAACATCTTAGCTTTGATTACTTTTTGGTTTACTTACACCAAACATTCAGTGTCTTTAAAAATAAACAAATGCATAACTATGAGTGTACCATCTTCGAGTGTGGCTTTTGTAGCTTTAAGGTCAAGATTCTTCATTCGGAAAAAAAAAACAACTTTCACATCCCTTCTATTGTTGGGTCACCCTTTTCAACTAGCATAGGATCATCTCATGGGCCTTTAACATTTTGCCACACACAATTGGCAAAAGATGGCCTCAAACCATTTCCAATTCCATCCTAGACCCTTTTTGTGTCATGACACAAGTGTACCTTCACCACTTTCAATTATGAAAGGCCTCCTACAAGCACCACCTTTGCTACAACACTCCATTTCACAACCTTAGAGCAATGCACCTTAAACCTACCTAGAAACCCAAACACAAAACAACCCCAAAAAAGACACACAACAAAGTCTATTATGAAAAAACACACTACACAATTATTTGGAGATGATGCCATACATCTATGCCCCAATAAAAAAAGCACAAGAGGTGTAATGACTTGCCACACCCTATGTTCCAAAGCTCCATATCCTTCATAATGGATTTGTTTCTCACCATTTTCAACTTTGATTAATATTCAAAATTTAAAAATCAAGCTTTGGAGAACCCCAAAATATATATCTATGTTGCAATCTCCTCCAGTGGGCTATTTATATAGGTTACAATAGTAGAACTTCGGGCCAAAGATATGGGATAAAATGAGAAACTATTGGGAACATGTTGAGGAACACATTGGGAACCTTTGGAACACATTGAAAATGAGATGGGACAACATTGAAAACACATTGGGAACAACAAAATTCCAACATTCCACCCTTTCCCCAAAAGAAAAAAAACCTAGGCCCCCTTGGGTGGATGCTACCTCACCTCATTGGTTGCAAGAATATTTTTTGCCTACCTATGTTCTTTGTGATTTTTGGGTGTATATAGGAACCTCAATCAAAATTGGTACATAGATTTTTGGTTTTGCCAACAACTAAGGTATGTGAACCTTAAATGAACAATTTTTTAAGTCCTCCCAATAATAAAAAAAATTAAATATGGATCTTTTCCCTTCTGATTAACAAATGGATCAAATGTTGAAATTAGTTGGAATTTTATTTTTTTGACCAAGGATGAATTAGTTGTGAATTTTCAAGTACATACATCAAAAATGACATATAAGGGGGGCATATTTGGATAGTTGTCAAGCCTACACGTGTGATGTTTTATATTGTGTGCACACATTGTGAGTTATAAATGTGACAATTATGCATGTTAATGTGCACATTTAATAGGCCTAGATGGTGATACATAAATGACAAAATAATGACATGTTGCATTGAGTTCATTACATTATAATAAGGTTTTTAAGCAAACATAATACCAACTTTGGACTTTCCTTGAATAAATACATGCCAAGCTCAAAACTAATACCAAGTAATATAAATTCAATACAAATGTCACATATTTTAAACTACTACTTAGCCTTATAAGGTGTGAAAAAGGTCATTTTGACCCAAAAATGGTCATTGGTTCCCACGTTTTCTTCTTTATGTTTCCCACAAGATAAAATAAAATTGCAACTCTAATGTTCTAATCATTTGCAATGTTCTATCTACACCCACCTCATTCTAAAGTAATGGCCAATAACACTTTGATGTAACTCATAATGGTTGCATGGAGGGTGAGTACTTTTGGCTTGCCTGCATGAATCATAGTAGAACTTCAACAAATTGCAACACTTCACAAGACTGGTAAAGAATATAACAAAGGTTTATACACCCATGGAGGTTTGATTACTTGCAAATCATTACATTCACTTCCTATTCGCTTTACTTTCATTTTTTCCATCACAACCTTCATGTTGTGGTGGCATATAAGAAACGTTAAGCCACAAAATGGAATGGTGTAAGAATTTGGCGAAAGTCTAGCTCAAATTGTTACATGGAATGTGTCCCATTGCTTTGTAATGCTTTTTGCTAACCAAGCATCATCAAACCTTCTTTTTGCTTCTCTATCTAATAGTTGTTAATGTTTTGTTTCTACTTTGTCTATTTTGTTTAGGATCCTTTTTTTTAGCAAGTTTTTTGCTCCTATCATCCCTTTTTCTAGTAGTTGCTTCCTTCCTAAACATCTTTTCATGTTTTAAAGCTATTAAATAACGTTTTGACATCATCATGATTGATTTTGTGCAATCAATCAGTGCTTCCTCACCTAACTACTCTTAAGGTCTACTAATTTTTATTTTAGGAAGTAAAAGGAATCAAAAAATTGATGGCGTGGGGTTGTTGCTATGTGGATGGGAATTGATTTTTGCCATAGCGAACACATTCAATGGTGTGTGAACTTGTTGAATTTGGTGGTCAAACCCCAAATTTGACCCAACTTTTGGCAAGCTATGATTTCAGTTACATCCACCATTTGATTCATCATCCTTTTCATCATTGCATCCATTTACACCACTACCTTCCAAGTCAACAAAAATAGTGGCATGTTTTTTGCACATCATTAAATGTAGATGTTCCCAAATTTCCTATACTTGCAAGTCGTCAACTATAACCAAATCTATGTTAACTGGTTTTTGTACATCTTTGAAGTTTTTAGAAGGATGCATCTTACCTTGCATTGCATTTGGGTCTAATGGCCATATGTTAGTTGTTTCAAACCCCTTTCAAATGTTGCTTGGTGTGAGATTTTTTTTCAAAGCCAATGAAACCCACTAAGCCAAATCTTCTTTCTTTGCAGCTCTCCTTTTGTTTGCTAGTGTCCAAACATCTCGATATTCTCGAAACGTAAGTTGTTGTAGAATATCACTACATTGTTAGGGCATAATCCTTTTGCACACCCAACTTCAAGGCCTTGAGCTACACGTAATGAAAGGTCTAGGTTATGTTTTTTGAACCATCATAACCAACCCCAACCTACGATTTTATTTTTGAAAGGAGTCAACCTTTCTTGTGTCATTTTTGCTACCTTCAGCCACAACTATGTCAAAGTGATGGGATGCCCTATCCTTTGCATTTGTTTGATGTAGTCTACAAGTGTAGTTTTTTCTACATTTTCAAACACCCCTAACTTTCTTCTACGTCTAATTAATGTCACACCATTTAAGTGATTCTTAAGGAGGTGATAGGGACACCCCATAATCATGCTGTAGACACAATTTTTGATTCACCTTCAATAGCCAACATTGCATTCAGTAGGTCAACATCAGATTAATTGCCATTTTTTTTCAATAGTTGTTTTCATGCATGTTGTTTAGTTGAATTCCATTGTGATGCACGCTCATTGATGCTTTGTGAATTCATGTGAAATTCTACATTTGAATCTTGGTGTCTAGCTTGTTGGTTCACAACGTGCACATCCTAGTGGGGCTCATGGTTGTCAAAGCCAGTGTAACTTGGATTGTTTGGTTACGTCCAATTAGGTTGAAAGGTCACAATAGGCGGGCTTTCTTCACCTTGGGCCCATTTGTTCATAATTTGCATCATCTCAGTCATCTTCTTCATTGTCACTTTGTTGAAAATGCAAGCTTGTCTTCGATTTCCTCATTTTCAGTGTCAAGTTAAGCTTGAAATTTGGAATGTTGTCCATTCTATAGTAAACAAAAAATTCAATGTGCAAAAAATTAAATTGTTTCTCACAAGTTGCGAAGTTTGCAACCTTAGATACAACTTGATGAGTTTGTTCTTAGTTATGTGAAAAATAACTACTAATTTTGAAATGGACAAACATTTTTTCTTTCTCTATTTCAAATAATTCCTTAACTAAATTAATTATCTCTTGAAAGTGTGTTGATCAAGGTTCGAAATTGGCCACCATTTGCTTTTAATAAAGCATGCATTGTTTTTTTAATAAACATTTGTCGCCTTTGTAGTAAAGTTAAAAAATGTGCCTTGAATGGCTTGTTTTAGTTTTCATTCATGATTGAATGTATGTTTTGAATGAGTCAATTGTGCCTTGAAAATAGCCTAATTAGTTTAAGCAAATAAATTCATAATATTTTGAAATGAATTAGAAAGCAACCTTTGTAATAACACATTAAATTAAAAAATAAGTTGAGTCTTTGTGTCCAAACCATTGGCATTCTTTCACCACAAGAATAGCTGCTGATCCTTTTAGTGACACTTAATTTGGTATTTGGGCCCACCTTCAGTCCTAAATATGTTAAGAACATGGGTAATTATGGGAAGTTAATTAAGCAAACTGTTTTAAGCCATACATCTCATGCTTTAAGAGGCAAAAGTAGGTGTGCAATTTAAGGTTCATATACCTTACTTTTAACTGGACAATACATGAACCAGTCTCATAGTAGAACAGGGAACTTACATTACCAATCAGATTCTTAGAATAAGAGCCTTGAATTGTTTTTAGGAGTTAAAGTTAATGACCTTAAACATTGTTTTTAGGAGTTAAAATTAATGACCTTAAACATTGTAATAGTATCCTAGGGTTGTCCATAGGTGCAAAGAAAAAAATATTATAGTCAATGAGATTGTTCATTTCAGTGGGTCAGATTGTTTTGAAGAGTTGCCTAAGATGACTCGGTCTGAACACTAAACATGTTTATGATAGAATTTTTAAAAAAATAGGAATAAAAGATCATGTAATAGGGTTTAGGGTTTAACCTAATGTAACCTACATGGTTTTCAACCAGGCATTTGAGAATCAACCCTTATGCATATAATTGATGGTTATTATTTATTATAAAAAAAAACCAACCAAATTGATAATTAGATGTATTACTTTGACAATGAAATTGATAACCAATGGATTTTAATTTTTAAAAAAATTGGATGACCTTGCCTTGATGCGGGCTAAAATTAATCGTGTAAAGGGTAATGCCTTAGGATGAGGGCATTATTGGGATAAGAGCCTACACCTAAAGGCAATAGCTTAGTGTGGACCTGATTTTTGGTAATGGCCTTTGTCCAAAGAGCCTTTAGGGTAAAAATTCCCACCTAGAATTTCTTCCAAATTACCAATGGCATATTAGGGTAAAAATTCCCACCTAGAATTTCTTCAAATTTACCAATGGCATATTAAGGTAAAAATTCCCACCTAGAATTTTTTCAAAATACACAAGGCAAGACTTTTTTACTGTAGGTTTAGTTTGACCTCTCATTAAAACTCACCTCAAACCAACCTTTTCTAGGAGAAGCTATTTTCTAAATAGGTCTCCGTCCGTGTGCCTTACATTCTAATGACAAATTCCTAAAGTTTGGACTATTCTTCTTGTGAGTCCTATTTCAAATCCAACACCTAGTGTCTTAGACATCCAAAGGTTCTCAATATCTAATCAATGTATTTGATATAGTTATGCAAGGCCACTACCATCTAACTTTTTGAAGAATATTTGCATTAACTTAGGGACTAAAAAAAAAAGTGATTCAAACATGATTTCCCTTTCCAAATTATGTTTTGAATAATAATTTCCCAAATGAGGGTAATGCACTTTGTAATTTCCAAATGTAATGGTCTACCTTGATCATTATGTTGTGTAATAATGCCATAGCCCTTCGGCATTACCCTACTCAAAATGTCCTTGGGAGTTTTGCAAAATCCATTCTTTAGATTCAAGCATTTCGACGAATGGGTTTTATTTGGTTTGTCTCTCTATAACGTGTAGTTTTACATATTCACTGATATAAATAAAAAAAAGACTTCAATGCATTCCATACCTTACCTTCCCATACATTCTTTCAAATGCAAATTCCAACCACTCCCTAAACATATGTCTTTTGTTCCATAGAGGAAAAAAACATATTTAATTCATTTTAAAACAAAAAGAATAACATTTCCAAGTCCATCAATCCTTCATAAGATTGTCTTTTATATTACACCTCCAATCTATAATAACATCATTGTTCAAAATCCTATTTGTGCCCTTGGACATGTTATCATCATGTCAACTAAACTTCAACTACCATAATACAAGTGCAATGTCAACACATGTTTGTCAAATAATTAATTAAAATTTGAAGATTTCATGTCAAAAAAGAATATTCTAATAAATTCTCTACTTTCATTCACAAATTATTTTTGCTTTGAAAAATGATTTTTATTTTATTTTTCCAAAATTTCAACATTTCTACAAATAATTTAATTTAATTAATGTTGAAGCTGCAGAGGTCCTACCATATGTCCTCTGCAATTATGCCCTTGCCATTCGCCTAGGCCAAAAATTGTGAAGAACACAAGTAGCCTATAATCATAGAAATTCTTTACAGGCAATGAGGTGAGCCAGCATGACCCATGGGGCCAGTTTTGTTTTCTTTTGGGTGGGAAGGGGGTTTTGGATTTTTTTGGGCTTTTTTGTTGTTCCCACTGTACTCGTTCCCCAATAAGTTCCTAACATTTGTTCCCAAATTTTCTCAATGTGGTCCCAATAGCACCTCACTTTGTCCCATATGCTTTGCCTAACTTTGTCCTCTTACAACCTATATAGGTGGGCCAATATTGGGTCTCCATGTTTGGAATAGAACTTTTTATATTAAGCAATCTCCCCAAAATTTCAGAATATATTTATAATGGGGAAATCAAAGAGGCCCATTAGGTACCCCAAAAAAAAAGCATATTAAACTTCGGGGGTCCCCACAATTAATGAACATAAAATCACACTACTATACATGTCCCACAATTTGTGCCCTTGCCATTAGCCTAGGCTAAAATGATAAGGAACAAAAAGGTAGGCACAGAAATTCTTGACAACCAATGAGATGAGCCAGCAAGCATCCAAGGGTTGTTGGATTTGTGTTGTTCCAAATGTGTTCTCATTTTGTTCCCATTGAGTTCTCCAAAAAGATCCTCACGTTCCCAATAGTATCCCACTTTATCATATATCCTTTGCCCTAAGATCTACTTTTTTGTAGCCTACATAAAGCAGCCTAAAAGGAGGAGAGTACGATACATCTACTTTGGGACTGTCCAAAGTTGATTAATTTTATTTGAGATTGACCAATCAAAGATTTCCATCACGTTATGAAGGAGAGACTACCCCAATTTTATATGTTCCCATGTTCGCATGCAAATATTTCTTTTCTACTAGGGTGAACATGGCTCCCACCAGTCATCACCCAGTAACCGAACACCCCTCTTGTGCAGACCAATGCCAGTGAATGGTCGTGATCCTTTGTGCAAGCGTTTGAATGCAACCCTACGACCGAATGCACGGTATTGAAAAAATATGTTTGGTTTTTTCATATAATCCAAACAAAATCTTTTTGTGTGTGTGTGTGGTTATGGGCATGGGAAAAAGAAATAACAAAAAAAAGGCACAATGTTGTATGTAATCATGTTTGGTTATGGGAAAGGATTAGCACATTGTATGTGTAGCCTTGTTTGGTTATGGGAGAGGATCAGCCCATTCTAATGCACATACTTGGGTGGGTTTAACTGTTTTTCAAAGAACCAACAAAAGCAAAATGCAAATAAAAAATTGGTTGTTTGGTTATGGGGGTTTAGGCTCACATTAAAATGCATGAAATTGCTCATTAATATTCTAAACCTAACAGGGATACAATGCACAAGGATAAGCTAATGACATCCTTTCTTTGAATCATTCAAGGCACCACATTTATTAGCCCCAAAGGAGAGTCCTCAAAGATTTTGACTATGCATAAAAATTGAACATTCTTTTTTTTTTTATTTAAATGCGTAAATCAAAATTTAAATTGCAACAAAACTTACATCAAATGAATACGTCATTTTCTACTTCTAATTTGAGCTCCAAGTATGTCCTCTCTATGAGCTAGGGTAAAAGAATAATTCCAACTTTGCTTAGAATTCCCAGTTCCTAATGTTGTCATGTTTAGGAATTTTGATTAGTAAGTGATAGTTAAACATGTAAAGAATAATAGTTCAAGTTTAAAAGTTTACTTGTAAAAAATAGGTCTCAAAGAGAAAGTAGAACAAGTAGAAGAACAAAAGTTATGTTCAAAAGTAGATTTGCAAAAGATGAAAGTAAATCATGTAGAAGAGTAAAAATTAGGTTCTAAAATAGATTTGGAAAAGGTGAAAATAAAGCATGTAAAATAGGGATCGGCATCAAACATACAAGTTGAACTTGTAGACTAGATTTACAATTAGAGGTTCCAAAATTTTTGAATTACCGTTGGATCCAAAAATCCATAGTTCGAAATGTTGCATCAAAGAACTTCAAAAAAATTAGAGACCAATTAAATCATATCAATCGTTCTTACACATTTCTCCCCATTGCATGCACAACAACAAAAAATGATTTAGATTGGGATGATTTTGCATAATTTTATAAGTTATCATACTCTATTGTATCAATATTTACTACACTTTTTGGATTCTTGAGTTGTTTACAAGGAAGAAAAATGCATACCCTTAGTGAAGTTAAAATGCACTCCACTAAGTTGCTAGAAGTTGGGATTAAGAAGAGATATGTAATCATGAATTTGATAGTCTTTCATAGGAAACAAAGTAGCATGTTGGATTTGCAAGTAGTAGACACTATAATTAACAAGAAAAATCTTCCCCATGTTCTTGACCTATAAAACATAAAATCAGCACCATAGTTGAACTCAACCTTCAAAAACTAGAAGAGGTATGTGGACAAATGAAACATTAGAAGAAGCAATGGATGTTATTAAAAAAGGGACACATTCCATAAGGAGGGTTAACAAGTCATGGAACATCCCAATGAATTCTTTTGTTGACCACCTAAATGGAAGAACTAGATCTGGGAATATGGGGCTAGAAGATGCAATTGTGACTACATTGGACATCAGTAATGCAAGAATGTGGACTATCCATTAATCTACAACAATTGAAGATGAAAGTTACAAAGCTAACATAGACAAGGGCTACATCATTCCAAGATGGAATACCATGCAATAGTTGGTGGTACTGGTTCAAGTGTAAACATCTAAAATTCAACATACGACAAGCATAAGGATTAGAAGTTTGTAAAGCTTAGGGGATGACACCTAATTCATGCAACTTTTTTTACATCGATTTGTAATCACTGTATAACTAACACAATTATAATTTTGATCATATATGGAATTTTGATGAAACATGGATTCAAGCTAGTAGGTAGTTTGGGGCAGTTTGGAACAAAAGTTTTGGCTAGGAGATAATCTAATGCAATTTGTAGCATCATCCCAAAATCTCGGGAATGGTTAATTGTAAATTGTGTAATCAATGCTGCAAGGGGTGTTATATTTGGTTTTTACATCTTCATAAGTGAGAGATTAAAGAATGGTTACATTAAATTTTGCAAATCAGGTACTTGTATGGCAATGAAAAAAAAAAGGATGATTATTTTCCTATTTAAAGAGTTTTAGTCTTTCTTTAACAAATTAGTTCTAGGTGGAGTGTCTTTCAACAATCGACACTTGTTAATTTTGGATGGACATGGTAACCATGTTACCTTAAAAAACAATAAAATAAGCAAAAAAAATTGGGTTAAACATTATCACATTGCCATTGCACACATCACATTTATTACAACCATTATATTTGTCTTGTTTCAAACCTTTTAAAACAACATTCAAAAAGGTCAAGGATGCAGCTATGTCTAAAAGCAATCACATGGAACTAGACAAAATAACCTTAGATAGATGGGTAGATCAGGCTTTAAAGCAATCATTCATAAAACAAAACATCAAGTCTAGGTTTAAGATTACATGTATATGGCCTTTGAACCCAAGGGCAATGGATAACAAAATTAAACCATCAAAGGTTTACACTACAACAAATGTGAGCAATGTAGGGAATGAAGAAAATTACACAACAAAGGAAGAAGCTTAAAATAATCTTTGATGGGGGGAGGAATCCATTATTGTAAAACTTTTCCATATAGTTGAAATAAATCAACATTCAAGATATGAAGATTTACCTATCTACATGTCACAAAATGACCAACATTACTATGTAAATATGCTCCATAGCCTTATAGTATTAAATTAACAGCTAACAAAGATTGATATTGTAAACCAAGATGAGGGTATTTAAAAATATATTCAAGAGTTGCTATAGGAAACTCAGTTGTTTCCAAATCTAACCCAAAAAATCCATGAGAGTGCATAATTTATTGTCATTGCCTCATTTACTTGTAGGATACAACAATGGAAAAAAAATCATTAATCAATTATTCTCAATCACATTTTGTGATTAGTTCTAAATACCTAAACATCCTAAGGAGAAAAACAATGGAAAATGCAATTATAGAGGAAATGAAAACATGTAAAAGAAAGGAAAAGGAAGACAAATGAGCTAAACAAACAACACAAATTGGGTTCCACAATAGAATAGGCAACTTGAAAAACTATTAAAAAATGTGCTAAAACATGGTTCATTGTAGCTTGGACTCCAACAATTGTTATTCAAATGGGTGATTGCTTTCACCATGATTTTCAAATAGGTCTCCAAACAGATATTCGCAAATACATGGGGGTGAATCTGGGATGCACAAAATGAGTTCAACAATATGCAAGGTTGCAAGCATGGGTTATGTAATAGGCACAAGGATGTTGAACTTCAAGATTGTTACCTTCCAATGACTGAAGAAGGAGGAAGTGATTGGCTAATGGTTGAAGGAAAGGTAATGCAGGTGAACAACAAATGAAAGAAATGTAACAATTGAACAATAGATGAGAGAAGGTAGCAATATTTGAGAGAAAGGTAATAGTTGAAGAATAGTTGAATAATAGCTGAGAAAAATGTAACAATTGCACAACAAATGAAAGAAATATATCAACAAGTTTGGGTTTGGGTCTAGAGGAGAAAAGGCACATCAATCATAATAGTTGAAATGGCTAAAAGAAAAAGAAAAATCAAAAGAACTTTCAGCTTTGAAAAAGTTGAAAGAGGAGGGGGGGGGGGGGTGGATCACCATTGCTGGCAAGATGAGGGCTTAGAATTTTGAGCTTAGAAATAATAAGAGAGTTCAAAGCTTTTTGAGAGATGAAAGAGGAGAGAAGGGGGGTGGATTGCCATTGCCAATAACAAGAAAGCTCGAAGTTTTTTAAAAGATGAGAAAGGAGAGAAAGGGGGTGGATTGACATTGCCAACAACAAGAGAGCTCAAAGCTCTAAGAAAGATGAAAGAGGAGAGAGGGGGGTGGATCGCTAGCCATCACCAACAAAAAAGTTCAAAATTTCAAGCTATGAAAAAGGTGAGAGAAAAAAAAAGGGGGCATTGATTGCCATCACTAGTAGTAAGCAAGCTCGAAGTTCCAAGCTTTGAAATACTTGAGAGAGGAGAAGGAGCATCGATCGCCATTGCCAACAACATGTAAGCTTTGAGGGGCATTGATCACACAAAGAGGGGCATTGATCACACAGAAAGGGGCATTGATCACACAGAGAGGGAACATCAGTTGTACAAACATGCAAACAAAAACCAAAGACAAACAATATCTTGAAAGCATCGAGCTCATAGGAGCTCAAAGAACTCAAAAAAACAATGTGACTGGGAGTCGGATGCTTGGTGTAGGTGATGAAAAATTGTGCCCACAGAGAGTCTAAGAAAGTTGAAGAGAGAGAGATGTGCAATGTGATAGAGAGTCGGATGCTTGGTGGGGGTGATGAAAAATCCACACCCACAAACATTTGGGAAGGGGTGATGGATTTGGTGAATGGGAATATGTTTACTCATAACCATCGATCTCTAAACTTGTATTTGAATGCAATTTTAGCCCAATGATAAAAAATGAATGCTTATTTTGAGGAAGTCATTCATCCAAATTTTCATCCAATTTGATAGTTGGGTAGATAACAATTATTGGTGCCCAAGTTTAGTGTTTGGTTTTAGGTGAGTAAACAAGCCATCATGGGCTGCCATGTGTATTATACACATATTCTAGGCCTAAGATCCTTCCCACCTTTAAGGAGTAGCTGTAAGAACCCTTGGCCTCCTATGCCTCCTGACCTATTCACCTCATATCCTGATCTAGAGATGTTTACCTTCATGATAAGGTTACCCTGGTGATTTTACAATGGGCAAAGCCCACATGTGAGGGACACTCCAAAATGTGGGCCCAGATGGAGGACCCCATTCTAGCGCCCCTAATTTTTGGGTGGGTTTTGGGTGGAGGCTTTACCTAGCATGTAAATTTGATTCTTGATCTTAAATGCTTCTTTCTTTCTATAGCTTAATCAAACAACCTTATTTAATAATACTATTTTAAAAAAAAAGGTACCCTTTATACTTCATTTCCACAATTTTTACTAGGGTATCCAAACTTCAAAGGATGGACAATTTACCATTTTGCTTCCTTTTAATCCACTACAATCATTTTACCTTCTTGGTGATTCTGCCTTTCACCCCAAGTTAATGACTTACCTACTTATCAACCTAACAAGCTTTTCTTAGGACCAAGAAGAGGTCATTCCAATGCACACACACACAACTAGCACTTAAGGTGCATTCACACTTGGTGTTAGGGACTAGTGTTGAGTCCACTAACATCATGCTAAGTCATTTAGGACTTAAAACCAACTTACCATTAAGAGTTCATGTCAAGTAACATTCACTTAACATTAAAGTTATCACCAATTTATCATTGCGTGCCACTTTAGGATGCCACCTAGATTTTTCTTTAACACTGACTTAAAACATCAGGTGTGAACACACCTTTAGAACATCATTGCAAGCTCCAGGTCTAGCAAGTAGTCTACAAAGTTGGTAATAAATAATGTGACAGAATCTCTCCCAGTGTCAATTTAGGTCAGAAATTGGCCATTGGTCAGACCAAGCTCGGAACCAACAGCCACTGAGCCCCATCCTCAAGATACGTAGCCATTCTTTGGGTAGTACACAAATAAATCCCACATTTGGTAGATTTATAAAGATCTGTGCCCGTTTTTGGCAGGGCAGTTTGAAGGGCATGTTACACACACCCAAAATTTTCCTTCACTAAGAAGGTCCAGCATTTTGAATAAGCCAGAGCATTACAAGTTTTCCAAAATTCTTGCTTTTCTTTTTCTTTTTCCCCTAAAATGATACCCGACAAGCATTATGCCTCATGTGGGCCCTCATTCAGGTGAAGCCCATGGTCTTGGGCATAATAACCCTAGACCTAAATCCCTTGTGACTTCCACTACACTCATATGGAAGAACTTTGGGGGAAGGGGAAGGGGAAGGGGGAGGGGAGATCAACCACCTACCTCTCTGGCTGTTTTCAAGCCTCATAGCTGTAGCATCTACCCATTTGTTAAGAAGTTGAGATGAAAAAAAGCCTATATAATTACCTACCTACTTACCTACCTTTTCAGAAAATTTCAGAGTAGCAGCCTGCTTTCCACTGTAGTAGGTGCAAAGAACTTAGTGTAAGGTAATGCCGGAGGCCATGGGCATTAACAGAAAAAAGGCTCTCATGAGGTGAAGCCAAGGTGGGTGAGGTGGGCGGGCCTGATTTTGGTTGAGGGCGTTACATGGTGTAAAGATGGAGTATTTTGAATTTAAGGAAAAATTCTCATGATATCTGATGGGGTATCCAACGTGTGCTTGTCAGTTATCACAAGCAAAAACATGACATGAGAACATGAGACACTTGCAAGTGCAAGCATTCCGTTGTTTCCTCAAATGTTTTGCAAGTTTGTTACGCTTGGTAAGCATTCATTCCTCCAAATACAACATTACAAATCTTGTCGAACCTTCTTGCAACGTTGTAAAACAACAACTAATCTATCAACCTAATTACTTACTTATTTACCTACCTACCAGCCAAATTTCAAGCCTCATGGCAACAGCCTGTTTCCCACCATAGTAGGCACAAAAGCCGCAAGGTAGCAACCTGCCTTCCACCTGTGACCTCTCCACCAATGGGGTACTGCCACGTCACCATTTAAACAATAATAATAATAATAATTCTATGGAGCAACCGGTTATGTACCTATCTCGAGGCCAGTTTTCAAGGCTCAAGGCACTAGGCGGTGCAAAGAACTTGAGGGGGGTAAAAAGAAAACCCTATCTACTTACCTAGTCACCTGCGTGGCGGTTTCAAAGGGCTATGGCAGCAACTTACTTTCACTCACTGTAGGTCAAGAACTAAGGGGTATTAATTTATTAAAAAAACTTATCTACCTACCTAGCTAGCTAGCTAGCAAGGTACCTACTTGGCGGTTTTGAAGGGTGATGGCAGCAGCCTGCCCTGCTTGCCTGTTTCTTTTGCAATAATCGCGCAGCAAGGGGGACGGTTGGTTGGTTGGTTGGTTGGTAAGGGAAAGAAAAAAAAGGAGGAGAAGCTCACATGCTGGTGTTTGTTTGTTTGGTTTGGAAAAGGTGTAAGGAACGTGAGAACAAAAAACCAAAAAGAACCGGGAACAACAGTAGTAGTAGTAGTAGCAGTAGTAAAAAGAGGAGAAGAAGCACGAATGAATGAATGATAGATAGATAGCACATGGTGTATTCGTTCTTCCTTCGTTCCGTTCGGTTCGGGTTTGGGAAACGCATAAGGAACGTGAGAACGCGAAAAACGGGGAACAATAGTAGTTAAAAAAAAGAAAAACAAACAAACCTTAGCGAAAAACCAAAGCTAAGCTACTAGGTACCCTGAATGGATGGCGTACATTACGATGCCAAATTTACTTACCACCCCCAAAACCACGCTCTCCACCATACGCACGCATTCTCAATGCACGCGCACTCTTTCCCTTCGCACCCCCCGTCTCTCTCTCCTCCCCCCGTCTCTCCCCTCTTTCCCTTCCCTTTCTCGATTCCCGCAAACTAAAATCCCCATACGCACTCGCGCTTGTTGTTCTCCTGTCTTCGCTGCTGCTGCT
>Ga0116229_10000563_pt1 | contig 50564 bp, 24 predicted proteins | sample S1TSphgellanicum_3_FD_87313 | JGI IMG/M metagenome (GOLD analysis project Ga0116229, IMG submission 87313) | Host-associated microbial communities from peat moss isolated from Minnesota, USA - S1T2_Fc - Sphagnum magellanicum MG | ecosystem: Host-associated > Plants > Peat moss > Unclassified... | reverse complement strand
ATGCATCCCATGCACTTCTGATTTCCCTCTCACTCTCCTCAAGAGAAAATCCGCCGCCACTAATCAAGATTCTCGGCCACATTATCCAGATCAGGATTTTCATGTTCACACCAACAGTACATGTATGAAGTCCTTGTCCGGCGACATGTTGTTCGGTCACAGGTATTTTGTACATGTTACCTTGTTCTCTACTTCAAAACACCCAAAAAATAGTTTTAAAAACTTATAACCTTCCTCTAACATTTAAACACAAATGAAATTTTTTGTTTTCTTCATGGGCATCTCTAGCCTCCTTTTAGCTTCTCAAAGCAATTTGTGTCATATCATTTGGACATGAAAGAGTACCCCAAAAGTATCCCCAACAATTTCATCATTTTTGGGGGTTGGGGATGATTTTAGTTATGAAAATAAACTCCATTTATCAAAAAATATGTATTGGAATGTTCATGCACATCAATATTGAGGTGCATGAAAAAAACCAAACATTTATAGAAAAGATTCACCTACTTTCAAGTACTTGAACTTTATTTTCAAGTTGTCACAAATTTTAGGTCCAATTCAAGTACTTGTAAATAGTGTAAAAAAACATGATTATAACAATTTAGCTTTTGAAGTTCATGTAAACACAAGTTAGGAAATAATGTACCCAAAAATAATACTATTACCTTCATAAAATCATCTACTTGTTAGTCTTTTTATATAGAGACCCCAAATTATTTTTCTTACATTACTTTTTGTGTATACTTTACCATGCTTTCACCCATGGTGAAGAGTTCATTTGTATGATGAACTTTGCATTTCTATGGTTGTTTAATGACCTTCTGTCCATCAAAACAAAATCTCATATTCATTAAACAAAACATAATAATAATTGAAAAATTAAAAATAAGATAGAAGTTGATGGAGACAACATTGTCTTCTTTTCCCTTTTTGATGGAGACATCATCCTTTCCTCTTCTCTTTCTTTTTGTGACATTTCATCTAAGATTTCTCTTTCATTTTTTATTCCTTCATTTTTATGGTGTTGCAAGTGTGGAAAATAAAAGGTGCATGGTTCACATTCACTTGCTTTAAGAGAATGAAATACATTTCTAATGTTTATAAAGCTTGTGAACTTACTCTCTGGATTTATCTTCCCAGTAAAATAAATCCTTCACTTCATTCTTCTTCTTTGGATTGTTGACTAATCTAAATCAAGAAAAAAATCATTGTCATTTCACTATTAAAGGCAACGCTCATAATAGCATCATTGCTAGACCATTACGGGACAATATGAAATTGCATTTTCTATATAAAATATGCATCCAATGTGGTGAGTCCCTTGCTAACAGCTGCCCCCCTCGCCCTTGTTATCTATTATTTTTTTCATCACTAGAGCTTTCAATGCTTAATGAAGGTAGCATGGGTGAAAATCCTTTAATGTGTACCACACAAGACGAAAAGGGCCTAGTCCTTATTGCAATCCTTTTTTACCCTATATTTTGATCCCCATAAAAATTAATGAATCAAAAGTTGTTAAAATTTTCAAAAGGACTATATTTTAGACCATTACAATTTTAGATTCCATCACAATCATCCATAAATGTGATTTTACATGGTAAAAAAGGACTAGGTAGAAAAAACAAAAAAGGGTGACGTTGTGACAAGATTTTGGTAGACCTTAAAGAATTTGGACTTGCATACTTTTGGACTTTGAGGGTATTGCAACCAGTGAAGTACAAGCTCACATCGTGGCTTTGTGTGTAGAGCTTATGTGCTAATGAATCTTCATTTTCCTTTACTCAAGTTTGTAGATTTAGGTTTATAGATACATATAATTTAAATTGACTTTTGTGTGACATTTTCTAGGTAATGTTTTTAATCACCATGGATTTAAGTTAAATATTGCACTCAAGCCCTTGATCTTTAGTTCTTCATAATGCCCAACACATGTGTGTAATTGTGGGTACTTGAACCCTAATTCTATTAAAAGTGTTTCCTTTGCTTCAATATCTACTTCCAGGAACCTTGTCTTCTCTAGTAGTATCATTCGTTTGTGTTTCCATCTTTCTGTTTTGCACAACCCCTTTCTTGGCTTCTTCAATCCCTAGAACATTTTTTGTGTTTCAATTAGTTTGTCTGTTGCCAACCCCTTTTTCTTGGCTTGTTCAATGACATCCTTAATCTTCGAAACCTATTCCATTTCTAATTTCCCCCACTGCACTACTACAAAATGTGAATGCAATTCACTAGTCCTTGTTCATTAGACCAATGAATTCACTATCTCCATTAGTCCCCATTCACTACAACCAGTGAATTCACTCAAAATTTAGTGAAATCACTTGGTGTACAGGGACACCTTTTGTTGTAGTGTTGCTTTGTTATGTTTGAACTGATTTCGGGGTTTCTGGAGATCTTTAGTTCTTATCTTGAATGGCAACCATGTCATCCTCATTATGGCTACTATTCAAAGCTTTTCCTCCCTTTCCTTATAAGACATCAAATTATGTTCAATTTGTTTTGTTGTAGCCAATGCTTTCAAGCCACTACATAGATTTTGGATTTTTCTTAAATTTTTGGTCTTTTGAAGCCAACACACTAACACCACCACTTCCACTTTGTTGAAGTTTTTTGAGATTTCAAGGCATGTTAGGGTTCTAACATTGACCAGAGAGATCTCGTTCTATAATTGAACTGTTTGCAGTAATGTTAGAGCTTCTAAGATAGATACTCCCTACACTCTCAATCTATTGCTCTTGTGGCTGCTTGGGTATTTTAAAATGCAAACAATGCTTTGAAAGATGAGCTTATTATTTTCATAAGCCTAGACTACTTGATGGGGTTGCTGGGTGATTGCCAAGGAATAGCATGTGCTTTGAAAAGGTCATGAGGGTGCTATCATAAGGTCAGAGTGCTTAATGTATCTATCTATTAATTTTTTAATAGCAAATGGTGCTTTGAAAAGTTCATGCAAATTGATACAACCCACAACAAAAAACACAAAAGATACTGAAAGAAGAGGAGAATAAAATGAACATACAATAAAAATACTGGAATGATAATAATGATAAGCACAAAGCTACCTAGCCTAATAATAACAAATCTACAACAAGAATTGTTAAGGAGACACCCACCCAAATTCAACTTCTTTGTTGCATTACCTTTTTTGAAGGAGATGATTACAAAGCTTTGATAATTAGAGGTGCATTATGTGAGCATTCATAATAATTAGACCAAATGAGTTGGCACAAGTTTGGAATTTTATTGCAAAAGATGTCCATTGAAAATTGTCACGTCATTAAATACAAATAGAAGACTGAACTTATTTCACCTACAAAGATTATGCTATTCTCTTCCAAATGCACAACTCATATATCAAAAAGAGTCTAGCAAAGCTCATATTGTTTTGTGAATGTATTTGAAATTTTGTCATGATGAAATTGAAGCAACTTAGATTCCCTTATGAATGTATATGAAGCTTCATAATGATGAAGATGAAGCAACAATGCAACGTTTGCTTGTGATGAAATAATCTAGATCCAAATTCAGAACTTGTTCTTGCAAAGAAGAACTCAGAAATATACAAACAAACTTCTAATAAACTTGGGCTTCTCCATAGTAGCAAAAGATGAGCTCCATAGACATGAAGACATTCAACTAGGAAAATTACTAGACTTTTGATGATGTTTCTCCAAATGTTTTTGTTGGGGTTTGTTGTAATTATGATAATTCTTGATGATGGACACTTGCTGAGTATGACCTATAGGTTTCTTGCATTCTACACTACCTTACAAAGTTAATATTCAACTCTAAGAAGGTTGGTTTGACTAGAGATTTGGAGAACCATCAAAGGAATTGTGAATTTTTGGATGTAAGATTAACTTGATCCATGCATGTTTTGATGTTGTTGAATTGCTTTTGTAGAACAAGTGTGCTTTGCTTTATACTTTTTTTGTATGGTTGTGTTTTTTGCTAAAAGGTGGAAGAGAATGCTAGTTACACAACTTGTCAAAATGTCTTGCTACGCATTCTACAACATCTTTATCTTTCTATCTTTTGGATGTTTGAATTTTTCCAAGGTTAGAATCTCAATTGATCACCAAACATCTTTTCTTTGACTATGATAAAGAGATTATATTAAATAGTTTGTTTTGCAGTCCTTTCCACACTAGTAAGGTGCACAAAAAGGATTTTATTGACCTTATCAACTTTTCTTTGACTATGATAAAGATATTATATTAAATAGTTTGTTATGTAGTCCTTTCCACACTGGCAAGGTGCACAGAGAGGATTTTATTGACCTTATCAATTGTGGCCAAATAGTGAGTACTAATTATTTCAACATACCATCATCCATCCTCTTCCTCCTTTGTCTTGCAACCAGGGCAATATGGAGTAGATAGTTGGCCCACTTCCCACCAATGATGTTCTTCATGTTGTGTACCTTGGAGAAGAAGTAGCACCTTTTTTTCCTTCAATTGAACATTGTGAACTTCCAAGCATTTTTGTAGATGTTGTGAGTGCAATTCTTCTCCAACTTTCTAAGTTTGTCCATATTTGCCAATGACAACCTTATGTCAATGTTTGTTAAACTAGTGAACAACAATAGATGAGAGAATACAATGAGTTGTATTAAGGGGACATAACATTTGAGCATTGGTAGTTCTTTGTCAATATGCAGAAGACCATACAATTTTTTTTGGTATCTTTGTTGTTCTAATTGGCTTAGTTTGATATGCAAACTCACCTTTGTAGGTACCTTTGTAGGTTTGGATTTCATAACTATAATTTTAAGTAAGCTTATGGTCCAACATCATTTCTTTCATTTCTGGTGCCATGCCTTAAGTTAATGCAATTATTGTTGATTTGATGATTATATGAAGTTAAACTAAGCATCTTTTTTTCTTTCATTGATATGATTAGATGATTTCTAATGTGCAATCACTCTTGATGTCTAAATGGAATGATGTTTTGTACATTTTATTAATCCACTCATTATTTGCTTTTGAAAAAGTTATTTTGTAATTGGGTGAATTTTCACTCGTAATTCAATTGTTGCTATAGTATAATATGTAAAAGTTTTTTTTTTTTTAGTATCTTTATTGTTGTGGTTGGCATAGCTTGATATCTAAATTCACTTGTGTAGGTATAGGTTTCTCCAAAGCAATTTTAAATAACTATATGGATCCAACTTCTTTTCTTTCATTTTTGTTGCCTTGCCTTAACTTAGTGCAAGTGTTGCTAACTTGATGATTAAATGAAATTAAATTAGGCATCTTTCTCTCTTTCTCATTGATTTGATCAAATGATTTTTTATGCAAATCATTGTTAGTGCTTAAATGGAATGATGTTTTGTACATTTTTATAATCATCTGATTACTTGCTCCTGAAAATTTATAATTCATTTGAATATGTGCTAGCACAAGACAAGACAACTAGTTTTTGCTACCTTGATTATTGTTGTTGGTGTAGTTTAATATGTAAAAGAAAAACCATTTTTTTGGCCTTTTTGTTGTTGTTCTTATTGGAGTTTGATATTTAGATTCACTTGTGTATGTCTAGGTTTCTGCAATGCAATTTTAAGTATCTATATGGTCAAAGATATATTTTGGAACCTTGATAAAATTACAGTTGTAATTTTTGCATATGATTTATTTGCCTTCAAGTTTGAAAAGACTGTTGTTCCTTTAAATGTGTTGTTGAATATTCCAAGATGTAGAATCCAATGTTTGCTAGTCAGTAGGAATATCTAATGAGGACCCATGGGCAATAAATAGTTTAATATAGTGTTTGAATAAACAAGTATGATAAAACATCATATTTCATAGAGACATTTCCTCTTTTTTGCTTTGAATGAGCTACTGCCCATTGAGTTAAGGATATCGTCAAGATGTATGTTGCAATTCATCTTATTATATAGACTTTAATTTTGTTATAACCAAATAAAAGATATAGATTCTCTTGAGTGTATTTAATCAATTTTTTTATTGGTTCTTCACATGGATTCTAAAAATTTGATAGCCAAGGTAGATAGTCACTACCATTCAGGATGAATGATGGTCCTTTAAACATGATGACCAAGTTTGCCTTCTCCTTTTGGAACCTTGATAAAATTACAACTATAATTGTTGCATATGATTTATTTGCCTTCGATTTTGAGAAGACTATTGTTTCTTTAAATGTGTTTATGTGCTGCTGAGTATTTCGTGATGTAGAATCCAATGTTTGCTAGTTTGTAAGAATATCCAGTGAAAACCCATGGGCAATTAATAGTTGAATATGGCGCTTGAATAAACAAGTAATGATAAGACGTCATATTTTGTAGAGACATTTCTTCCTTTTTGCTTTGAATGAGCTATTCGTTTCCAATTTATATAGGGTGAATGTTTTAACCTTGTGCAAAGTGACTCATTGCATGGGTTGTAAGTAGTGGACTATCCACAATTAATGAACAAAACCCATGGTGGAAAGATTGAAATAACTAACATGCTCTAGTTGGTTTTCTGATGTACAATCCAATATTCTTCTTTACCAATTGAGGGTTTAACTTGTTGAACATCTGGAGGTTGGATTAAGAATTGGAATTTGGGTACATTCAAGGTTAACATGATTATTCATTTTTTACCATGAATCCAAATTTTGTTGATTTTATGGTTACATGTATAATTTTGGAAGGTGAAATGCAATGTTTATTCTTGACATATTTCATGTTGTGTTTGCTGGTAATGAAGGAATGGATTGTTGGTCCTTATTGATAAAGAGGAAATTATTGGGCAGTCATTATTATCAAATGCATGTTGAGTTTTTACAAGATGATAGGTAGCAGCAAATAGTTTTTTGAGCTATGGATTGAAGGATAACATGGTGCTAACAAGAAACTAATGGGTGGTGGTGGTGTTTAGGCCCATATGAAAAGAATTATAGGCAACCCATCTCAGTCAACTATGGGGTTTAATGACCCTATAGTAGTAACAAATGTGTTTGATGGGACAATAGTCAATGTGACTAGCTTCAATGGTGTGGAAAATGAAAATGCAACAACTAAAAAAAAAACCTTCCATCAAGCATGGAGGCAAGAAAATCAAAAACAGGTAGGTATGCTTCAAAAGGAGGTAAAAAAATGTGTTATTGCTAGTTGTATTCCTAAGATTAGAATTTTGACAAATGCCACTAGAGAAATTGTGGGCTTGAAAGGAGTTTGGTAGCAAATAGTCAAGAATGTTTCATATTAGCATTTGGACTTAACCATTCGACAATTTTGTTTACACACCGAAAAGCAATGGGATGCAATATATGAAGACTTGGCCAAACCATTCTAGTATGATCCTCCTTTAAAACCCCATGTAGTAGAAACTTGCACGAGAGAACATTTTAGCTCTTACCAGAGAATTTTGAAGAAGCTTTGGTAGGCATAAGGGGATGGTGCTCATCCCAATAATTGCCCAATGGAGACGTGGAATTCTAATGTGCACTATTGGAGGACTCCAAATGCCAATAGAGAGAGTGAATGCATGCATGCTATTCGAACAAAAGTACAAGACCCTATAGTGTTGGGACAAACACCATTGGATTGTTTCATAGAGCAATAGGTATTTTGTCAAAACCATAATTCTATTATGTTTTGTAGGGGGTAGCAAAAACATACTAGAAACAAGGAGGGGAGGATGAAGAGCAAGAACCGATGGAAATCTAATCAACACCATTGGGTACTGTTCCAATGATGCATGTAAGGGACAAACTTGGCAAAAATAGATAAATTGATGAAATATATGTCATTATAATTTAGATTGAATGACATTTCAATGATAATAAGAAGGGCGTTTCTTTGCAGATGTGAATTTGTATTATTCAATTTATGATAGGTAGTTGGCCAACAAATTCAAATGAAAATTTCAAATGTAGTCTAAGATCAGTAAACAATCAATTATGGTGTGATATGGATTGTGTTGTGTGGGAGAAGGCATTCATTATAATAAGTGACATTTGATCTAGGCTTTAATGGCATCAACCATAGTGAAGTAGGCCCTAGTGGGATAGTGACATAGGTTTCTTGTTTTGCAATATCCTTATTTTGTGTTTTGCAGGGGCTAATAAAAACAAACCACGACCTTGAAGAACAAGAGTGGGAGGAGGGGGAAGAACAAGAGATGGAAATCCATACAACAAATACCATTGCAAAATGCCCCAAAGATGCATGTAAGAGGTTGTCTTAACAATTGAATGTACAATTGAATGAGATTTCACTTGTAATACTTGAGATCATGTGATAATTAGGTGGCGCCTCATTTCCAATGGTCACATTCATACCCTTGTGGTAAGTTATAGTTTAGTGATATTGGTGTATATAGTGGATTGGATCAAGACTAATAATGCACATTGGCTTATAAGTAGCATACATGTACAAAACAAGTTTAAATGAAATACGTGTGATTCCAAGCTGAAAAACTAGCCTTGAATAATTTTCAATGATTTCATTTCAATTAAATCAAAATGATTTGAACATGGGTGACATAGGTCATTAATAGGTGTTTTCATATCATGCATAATAGTGGTTTTGGATGCTAACCTATATTTTTCAATGTAGATAGGTAGCTAACCCACAAAACAAGCGAAAGTTTAAAGTCACATGATCCAAAACCTGCAAGAAGTGAAAATTGTTGTGTTATGGATTATGTAATGTGGGAAAAGGTATTGAATTGCATCAAGTGACATGTAGGCTTTAGTGGCATCAACCTTAGTGATATAGGCCTTAGTGGAATGGGCCTTAATCACTTAAGTCTTATTATCAAAATAGTCTAGTGACATAGACCTTTTGTTAAAGTAGTCTAACTTTGTTGTGTGTTTGCAACGACCAATAGAACAAACCATGTTGATGAACAATAGGAAGGGGAGGGGGAGAAGCAAAAGCAAATGGGCATCTAAGCAGCAACACCATTGTAGATTGCTTTAAAGGTGCATATAAGGGGCAAGTTAGAGCAAATTAATTTAAATCATGAAATAAATGTGATTAAAATTCAGTTTGAATGGGAGAAGCTAATGAGAATAAAATGAATGACAATTAGGTGGCATTGTAATGACATCTGCATTTGCAATTTGCAATGGTGATAATCAAACAAAAGTGAGATTTAAGTCAAAATTTAGTGGTATTGGTATATAATGGATTAGATCAAAAATTTTAATAGACTTTGGTTTAATTAACAACCCATGGTTGAATGAAATGCTTGAGTAATATTATTTGCATGAATTTAGAGTGATTTGAGCATGGGTGAGTGGATCAATATTACATGCTTAAATGTTTTTCATACTCGTATTGTAAATGTATTTGGTAATGTGTGGCAGCTAGTTGCCCTAGAAAACAGGAAAAAATCAAAGTCGCAATTTACGACTAGCAAGTCAGAATGTTATGTTGTGGACCATGCTATGTGGGAAAGCATGGAGGCCAAGGTTACTAACTTGGCAACAAGCATGACATAGATCAAAAAGATACTCTTGATGAATAGGGGTGGTATTGGTCCTAGTTCAGGAAGTAAAATGTTCACTACCACCACTGTAAAAGGCTCATATTTGCTTACAAGTGGGATTGATTCTTTTAAATACACGGCCTTAGTATTAATGCATGGGCTAATTAACATCAATCCCACCCCCAGGGGTCTTTGATGATACAATACAAAGGATGTTGTGAATATTCATGTGTGGAAGATGGTACAAATAATGTTACATTGGAGCATCCAACTGGTACATTTCAAGATGAAATAAACCCATCTTTGAAATTGGCAAAAATTACGAAGTTGCCATCTTCCAAGGGGATAGTTCAGAAAAAACTAGGTGTGATAGCCATGGAGATTGAAGATCCACCTATTACAAATCAAAAGGATCAAGTGCCAAAGGTGGCAATATTGAATACACCTCTCACAATAAAAGTTGAACTTGGAGATGGAAATGAGGGCAATGTGTATGAAAATAGGGATGTTAATTATGAAAGTGAGGACTTACCTCTTTTTAGTAAAAAGAAAGGTTTGCCATGTGTGCAAACAAAAAATATTGCTCATTCTTTCAAGCAAGGAGTAGTTGAATATTCAAATTCAAGGGAAGAAGGTGGGATGAGTAACCTTCAAGTGGTGGAAGTTAAAAGACCAAGGTGGTCAACCCCTGCTTAACCCCACAAGAATGTAAGGAGGCATTGTGCAGCAAAGAAAAAAATATTGAATCATTAGGGACAAATATATCTGATACACCACCCCCTGCATTAAGAGTGTCCAAGTTTTGTCCTCAAGCATTAGGAAAGGACCTAGATTCTAATGTGGATGCTAGCCCGCCCACAAGTGAAGGTAAGCAAGTCAACCATCCTACAAACATTTTAGTATTAGATAGCCAGGAACCAATTGTAGCTAGGGGCTTTGGAACCTAGGAAGAAAATGATTTTGATTCCTTGGCACTTATGCAGTCCCAAACATTGTCCTTGTAGATAGTAGTTTCTGGAGATGGTGGAAGTGGAAAAGGAAATGTATCACAAGTGTCTTCACTTCATCCTATTAGTACTACTTGAGCTCCAACATCAAAGTTGGAGTTCAAACCTAATTATTTAGTGCATGCTACTAGTGGTGGTAGAAAGGGGAAGAATCAGTCAATCAAAACATTTTTGCTAGAATCAAAGAAGTGACCGCTTGCAAAAAAACATGCCAAGAAATCCAAAACAATGCATGCTCGGCATGATACTGTAAGTGCATTGATTTGAACTTACTAATTTGAAAGATTTTCAATGTAGTTTCAACTAACTAGATCAATTTTTTTGGACCAAAGTGCAAATCAATGGCTAAATATGTAAATTAGATTATTGATGGCATTGAAATTTGGGACCAAATGTTGGATTCTTCACCCTTGATACCTTGGCATAGTGGTGGCAAAAGGCATTGCTAGAGTGAATAGGAATTTGAGGAGTAATGCCACACCTAATCTCCTTATTATATGTGGGGAATTCACCCAAATGGTCATGGTGACCAAGGTTCTTGAGCATGGCATTCCTTGTTTGAGCCCTGAACCTAAGTGAATCCCATGGGCAACAACTTTAAATGCCACATGTATAGGGCCCATTAATGAAAAATCATACATTCTATGGATATGCAATTATTTAATTGAGAAATGAAGTGAATAGGTTGGGTTGCACCTTTTTGCAAAACAATCTAGGCAAATTAAAGTCAAGCACATTGTGGGATGGACTAAAGTCGTGGAATTTTGGTCACTGTTTGCATAGATTTTTAATAGTTGTAGTAAAATTTTGGACTTTGTAAGCACAACTTCTTATATATTTGGATGATTAGAGGATATTGCATTGTCTTGTAATGCATGGGTTCCATATTGAGTGGGCTGCAAATTCTATTATCAAATAAATAAAATTTTGACATTAGATGTTGGTTTTGGAAATTTATGGTTTTTCTCCACATCATTGAGAAGAATGGGAATTTAATAAGTATCACTTGGTTGAAATATTTTGTTAGATCCTTGTGCCTTCTTAAAGCCCTCTCTTTCTTTTTATAATGTTTTTTATGAACCTGCCTAAACATGTGGTTATCTGATATTTTCTTTTCTTAGGAAGATTCAATCTTATGGGTGGCCATATGTGTTAAGGTCCATCTAGAAGTCCCTTTAGATATGCACGGTTTAAAAAGAGCTTTGATAACAAGATCCAACTAACATAATTTTGATTGAGCATGTAAGTATAAGCTAGTTATTAAAATCCATATAGGAGACAAAATCATATTTTGCCACTAGTTGTATTTGTAGTGATATCAATCAAAAGTCTAGATATGAAGGTAACCAAAATGAAAAACACCTTCTTAAGGACAATCAAGACCACTTGGAGTTGAAGGCATCTATATTGAAGCCTTATATGTGAAATTGAAACCCACACAACAAAGGGTGTGTGACAAGTCATGTCAATCAAGCTTGTGACAACTACCAAGCCTTTAAAATTTGATATATGTTGGATGGATGCAGGTTGTTATTTATTAATAAAAAAATTGTAAATATCATTAAGCAACAACTTGGACTTTAACGTTCAATGAAAAGTTATGGTGATATAACAATGTTTTATTACTGTGTCCAATGCAATGAATTAACACTCAAATAAGTACCCAAAATCATTTGTCTTTACTTATAATGTCTCAATGGGAAATGTTTTTCATGAATGTTTATCATGAGATTAATGGTTCAACAACAAGGGTCTAGGGTCCAATTTCCTAGGAACCAATTTGGACAAATTTGAAGCAAATTGAATCCTTGGGTTGAATTATACTTTGGTCCTTATTCTTGGTTTTGTAAATCAAGACTTGTCCTTTTAGCATTGTTTTTTGGTTGTGACCAGTTGATTTAAAATCCAAAATAGGTACCATGTATGTTTAGCTTCAATTTGCCACTTTTTGGTCTTGGACCCTCGTTTAGAGGCCTTGGGACCAATTTAGAGCTTTTGACCAATAAGACTACTTGAATTCTTCGGTCTCTGGACCTTGGATCCTCACATAAGGTCTAAGTCAAAACTTGAAATGTGGAGTTCAAAGTGCTTGCCCAACTCACTTTGGCATTAACCAACATAGACAAAATGGGGGAATCTTGAGAGAAAACATTAATATGAATATTACCAAAACTGTAACCCAAGGTACTTAGACTTCAAAAGAGTTAGTGTCACTAAAGCTTGTGCCATTAGGGCTTCATTGTCATTCAGACTTCTATCATTCAACTATGCCATTCAACATCATTAAGATTTTTGTCACTCGACCTATATCATTATGACCTAGGTCTATATCATTTAAAAATCTATCTATTGGTTTCACACAATTTGGAAAGGATGTTTACCGAATGTTAAAACACATTTGGTGGAAAGGGTGTAAACTTCATGTGGTCCAAGTACTTGATAGAAGATTTGTGATTATTAGATGGTGCAATTTTGATGTAATTGCATAAGAGTTACTCATGTGAAGGATAGAGGTTAACAAAAATGGAAGTGGTCATAGAATTAGTAATTTGGTAGTTGGAACATGATTCCTTCAACACTTTGATGACATGACACCAAAGGCCAACTTTATAGAACATGAAGTTCCATTTCCCATTTGTGCAAGGCATGAAATGAAAGTTTTCATGTTAGCCACAAGGAATTGGCTTATAGATCATGTTGACTTACATGCCACTAACATGGATGTCACTATTGCATGTGTCATTAACAAGATGTTAGTAGGACCTATTCCACTAGGGTTTATGTCATTAAGGCTTATGCCATTAGGGCTTGTGTCACTAGGGTTTATGCCATTAGCATTTATAACATTAATGTTTATGTGGATAAGGCTTATGTCATACAAGTCATGTGATTCAATAAAGTGATGTTCCACTATGTATTTGGTATTGCATTAGTGTAAATAATGTTCATGAAATGCAACTTTTTTGGGCCCCTTCATGGAACACTCTTGTTATTGGTTTAATAAATATTGTTGTTGGGTTTGAATCAAGCATAATGAATGGGGAGCTTGCATTAAGGTGTAAACACATTCAATTGTTTGTAATATAAGTTTCAAATCCATATGCAATAGAATTTATGTAAATGTTTTTTAGCATTTCATGGATGTTTTGTTTTTGTGTAAGGCAAGTTCAAGGAGAGGAAATAAGTGAAAGAATATAGAGGGTTTTAATTCAAATGTTTAAGGTGAGCAAACCCTACTTATTTAAAACATCATGAAATTGGGATACATTGAAAAAACAAGAGTGCCACAAGTAATATTTCTACTTGAGATCTTAATTCAATCAACCATCAAATTGATGGTTTCGTGCCTTTTTAGGTCAAAGACAAAATAGGTGGGTTATTTCAACAATGTTTAAATAATAGCTTTGAATGTTTGACATATTGTTTTTCAATAGTGTTAATAGTTACATAGTATAGCCAAACTATTGTATTAGATAGTCAAAAAATACATTCTTCCTTGGACATGATTAAAGATTTTATGTGGGTTGTTAGATTGAAAGACAATCTTCTTCTTCTTCTTTTTCTTTGTGTGTGGCATGTCAAAAAGTCTGTTGGATTCTTGTGATAAACCAAAGTTATGATGGTGGATGAAAACATCAAATAGGTGTAATCCCTACAAGGTAAAGTTGAAGTAAGTTTTTAGTATTTTTAATTCCCCTTCTATTGTTACATTATAGGTTGTGTCTTGGATACATGTGTATTATTTTTCGCACCACTAAATGTTAAAACACACCCTATGATGTGTGATGGCCTATATTGTTAATGAATTTTATTACCTTTTTGTTGTCCCCATTGATGTGCAAGGTGTCAGATCTATTGGAATTTATCAATTGGTTTAAAGAAGAGGGACAATTTTAGAACCAACAAAAAGTTTGGTAAATGAAGGTAATGTTTTCATATAATTAATTAATCATTGAAGTGGGACCCTAGATGAAATCAAGCCCGAGGATCTTTTCTTAAAGTCATTTGATATGAAACTAACAAATATTGATTATAGAGTTTTGTGTATGGAATCACACATCTTAGGGATCTACAAATCTTATATATAATTTGTTTCACAACAAATTCACAATTTGTTCACAAATTTTTTAAACCATATAACCCACATTTGGAGCTAGAAAAATGTCAAATGCCTTTACAAATGGCCTATTGGATATAGATGAGGTGTTTAGTAATTTAAAAATGTGTTTCTTGTGGTGTTGTTGTGTAAAAACATAGGGGTTGTGATACAATCTGCATTGACCCCATTCCACCCAAGCGTATTTATTGATGAATGGGACAAACTTACATGTTCCTTGACAACTTGGAGAAAGAAAAAAGTCAAAGTGATATAGTGGAGTCATTTGGGACTGCATAAAAATCATTGTTGTTCACATCCACATGCTCCCAATGTCACCAAAAGAAGAACCTCTAATGCATGCATGGGGATACTTATGTTTGGGGCATGTATGGGATGATAATTGGTTCAAATCTTAATGAGGTTAGGCTTTATGATTTAGTGATACACAAGGCTTTATAACAATATTAAATGAATGACATAACACTTAATGATTGGGGCAAATTGTCACATTAAGTATCCAAGGGCTTTCGAAGGAGACTCGAGGGCGTTGCTTTAGATTGGCTCTTAAGGGAGCTTTTGCGATTTATGGTATCAAATAAGTTCTACAAATGACGTCTGAATTTTATAATTTCTTTCTTTATAAAAGAAGCAAAGTGAAAAGCCACTAGCAGTCTACAAAAAAGAGAATAGTGTATAAACCACCTTGCTATGTGAGTGACCATTTATTTACACCTTAGTGAAGGTAGTGTATGTATCACCTTGCTATGTGAGTGACCCTCCTTGTGTGAAAAACAATAAAGTGACATGTGCCAAAATGACTGATCTTACTCATGAAGGTGTGGCATGGATGGGGTAGTGATTTGAATCTTAGTGAAAGTTGACTTTATGACTTAGTGACAAGTAAGCTTTAGTGACATGATAGGACTGACATAGTGTTTGGTGATTGGGGTAAATTGTCACCTTAGCAAAGGTAATGTATGAACCACCTAAATAGCTATGTGTGACCAAAAATATTTGTGGGAAAATAAACTAACATGCACCAAAACTTGAATGGATCCAACATGTATATAAGCAATGATTTGAATAGTAGTGATGATGCCACTTGTGACACGACTTTTAAGGACTCAACCTTGTGATTCCAATGTGATAAATGATTATGCTCAAACATAGTTTAAAAAAGGTGGTAATTTTGGTAGATATGAACTAAATGTACAACGGTCTTTTATACAAATGACATCTTATAAATCATTATAAGATGTAGTGACATGCACTAATATGGGGATCATAAACCCACCATCCATGAGTATAAGCCCGACTCTTATTGCACCTTGTAATGATGAATTCTTTTGAAAATTTGATTTTGGTAGCGAAATGTGAAAATAATATGTCAACCCATCAAACTAAAATATCATTACAAGGGGAAGTGGAATTGTTGCACTAACCATTCCACCTGCTTATGTATGTGGAGTGCAGGATCACTAGAATTAGTGGTTTAAGCATCTATGGTGGCACAATAGCGACATGTCCTTTGCCACACGACTCTGATCATTAATGCAATCCCAAACCACACCCTAAACCACTATAGTGGAATAGGTTCATTCCATTCAAATTTGGGTGGAATGGCTAGTGGTTAGGACCACATCCCCTAGTACTGTTTTTTATCAATTAATAAAAAATAAGTGTAATTAATTAATCATCAATTAATTAATAAGTAGGTAGCTTACATTAGGTAAATAAACATGCATATACAGGTAGGTAGGTAATTAATTTGCATAAATAAAACTAAATAGAACTTTGTAAATACACCAATGGAAACATATCCATTATTTCCCTAATAGAACATAGCAAAAGTGCACATACTTTATAAAAGTTTTTTAATACACCTATGTATACCACTAGGGGCTATCTTGACACCCAAGTGGTGGAACTAAGTTTGGTTCCATTTGCAACTAATGGGACATATGGGCATGGTCATGGATGAAAACAATTTTAAAGTGTAGGATGAAGAAGTCATTAATTGCAAATGTAGTTGTAGCATAGTCATAAAAATGGTTAAAGGTGCAAAATAGTTGCAAAAACAATTGGAGTTAGTTACAAATGATAATTAGTTGCATGTAGTTGCAAATGCATTTGTTGCATTTTGAGGGATTTCTTCTAGTGTTAGGCCTACTTAGCCTAGCTTACATACTAGGTAATAATAACATTTTTTTAGCCTACCTAGTTGCCAATAAGTTAACTTGTACAATTACAATAGCAAATATGCCATGTGTTATTTAGTCATATATGTGTAGTTGCAAATACATTTGCAAAAGAAATTTGATTGTCAATCATCAATGGATGCCACCAAGAGTGGATGACATATTTTCTTTTTTCATCAATATTTCCATTCAAGCTTGTGGTAGTCAGAAATTGTAATTTTGTGTGTATGGTCTTAGAACTTAGATCCAACAAAATATAATTGCAAGTCACCCCCAAACTTTACATTAAGTGTCCCCCTTTTGGATGGTGACACATATGATTGTTAAAAGTGTAACATCACAAATTGAATTGACTTGGACAATAGTTGCACATTAGTCGCAACATTTGGTTGAAATGGACAAGATTTTTATAGTGAAACAATTATGTCCTTTCGACATGGAATTTGTGGTGAATGCAAATTTGAAAAAAAATTAATATAATAATTTTAAAAAAAGGTGTTTGAAATTGGCTACTAAAACATTGTGTTCAAACCTACTTCTACATTAAGATTTTGATAGATAATAAATGTAAGCCACAAACTTTGAAAATATATTAATACAGTTTTGGACCCCATAAACTTTTAAATATAAAAAATACAATTAAAGTCTTACTTTAATGTCCTTGAAACATATGTTTAAAGGGTTTGACATAAAAAATACATATATTATAAAAAAAACTTAAATGAAATTTACAATTATGATTTTAAAATATTATTATGAGTAGATAAAAAATTATTCTCCTATAAATCATAAAATTAAAAAAAATAATTTAAATACTCTGATTGAAATTGAAAATATTTTTAAAAATATATTTTAAAAAAATGGGGTTCAACAACCCCATTTTGAATCTTTCACAATTTAAATAGGACAATTTAATATATGTTAAATCTTAATACATGTTCAAAGTCCATTATGATAGCCTAGTGGGTACAATTGTTTTAAATGTTTTAACTATGCAATAGGTGTAACACAATGAACTTATATTTTTATTTATTTTGGTTCGCCTTCCTTATAATTAACTATTATTGAACAAATTTAGTTGAAAATATGACATATCAAAAAAAAATTATGACTATTTGTCAATATTTTTACAAGGAGTGAAAGTTGTTTATATACCTTATCATGCTTGAATGTGTAATTTGAGCTATTTCTTCATTAAAATTTGTTTATGTAGATGAAAAAAATGTTATTGAAGTCAAAGAATGGCAAAAATGTATGAGAGATTAGAAAAATATGGCTTTGGTCATCAAGCATTTGGTCTTTTGTTCCTTTTGTCTACATGTTCTATGATATAAAAGTCAACTTCCTCAATACTCAAAAAAAAATTTGCATACATGCTATATGACATTCAAACAATGTACTACACATTGCTTATGGATGACAAAATTAGAAGTAGGATTACGTTTGGTTATGGGGGAGCATGATTTTGACCTTGCAAATCCTAAGCAAACATGAGTTGGCCCATAACTTTACTTGCCTCTTCAAGCTCCACATGCCAATAAAGGCCACTTAGTAATAATTTCCATTACCAACTTGCAAATGCAACCATCATAGACGAAAGGAAAAATGAAGGTTTGAAATATCTAGAAGCATCATTGTATTATTTTTGTGGCGAAAATTCATCAATTGGTGATTTTCAAAAAATGTAATTTTTTGGGGCTTTTTAAAATAAAAAATTATGGAAGTTAAAGAATTGTCAGATTCTACATTAAGTTTTAGTAAGTAGCCACAATATGTTTATTTTTTATTTTTTATTTTTAATAATCAAATTTGGCTAAATAATTTTTTGGACATTATTTCAATTGCTTATTATAACCAAAGTGACAAGCATCCCAAAACAAATTTCACATTAATTGTCATAGACATAAACGTGATGAATATTTGACAAAATAAAAAACTTACAACATATTTCTTGATTTATTTTATTTTTTCACCATATTGTAAAATATTGCCACTAGGACAAAATTGAAATACACCCTTGTAGCTACATCACAAAATTTTAAAAATTAAAAAAAATGGTTTATACATAAATGATGAGTGTGCTTGTGAAACAAATATTACTTGGGCACATTTAAATTTTTTTTTGCCACCTTTCTGTAAAGGGCATTGTTTTAGTGGTCTATTTAGGGAATTTGGTTTTAGTTGACCTTGTCATTGCCTCTAGGTTCTTGTTAGACTCTCATTTGTTTTTATTGGAGGCAATAAAAACAAGCAATTTAGGTTCATTATTTTTCCAAACCCGCTTAAAGTTAGCACGAGAGTTTTTTTCTTTAGTGGCACTAGCATGCGTACCCCATTCAAAAAATTGGTAAAAAGAAGAACATATTGATTTTAGGAGAGTATTTTAGAGATATTGCATGCATGACCATTTTTTTTTTGGCACCATCTTTGGTTTGCTTTTTGATTTGTTTCAGGTGTGTTTGAGATTTTATGTGGGGCTAAATGTAGGTGCATGGTTGTTTGTTCACCCAATGAAACCTTTTTTTTATTAGCTTTAGAAGTTATTTCCATTGCATTACACATTTGATTGGCCTTCCCCCATCCCTTAGCCCTTGGTTTGTCACATTGCATTTTTAATCAACCTTTGGACCTTATGGGGATTCACTTTCTTTGTTGCGACCATGGCATGAAAGGACAATTTCTCATGATGCTATGTAGGATGCCTTTGTGTTTATTATGAAGGATGTGGGATTTCATGTTTTATGTGAACAAACCCACATTCTTCCACCTCCTTCTTTTTAGTTTACATGTCGATGGGTTAACATTGTGGTCTTCGTGGTTAATGTTTAGATGTTGGTTGATGTTGTCATCTCTAAACCCATTCAAACATATTTACTACATGCAAATCTATCTCTTGGGGTTGTTGCTACAATTGTGATTCAGGTTAAGGATGACTTTTATCACAATCGATACCTAGCAAACCAATTTTTTCCTCTAACCATAGAGGACTTTGGGTGTTTGCATTAGTAGGTAAAATTTTTTTTCATCAATGTGCCAACATGGCATGGAGCATGAAACATTCTGGAAGCCTTCCTTTTTCAATTTTGTGTTCATTTTATAGGCAAAAGGTGTTGGTGACATTGCAGTGAGCACAAACAACTTTTATGTCAAGGCATGCTATTATTTTATGAGGTTTTTTTTAAGGTAAATATATATATTTAAGTGTTTTTCCCCTCTCCTTATTTGATATGCTCCTTGTGATTGGGGGGTTTGAATACTTGATTTATTTTTGTTCCCCTTACAATCTGCCCCTAGGGTAAACCGGCCCATCATTGATCACTTGCTTATGATTGAACATTTTGGCATATCTTTCTCAATTTTTCTCCATTTTGAGTGATTTAAAACGTTATAGGAACACCTTCTCAAGCTTTACAAATCATCTTTGAAATGCAAAGCCAAAGGACCAGCCAACAAAGAGCAGTAAAGAAAATACGTTTTTTCAAATTGTAAAATTCATTCATTTTCATTTTTCTTCATTTTGACCCCTCCTACTTTCAAACCTCATAACTTTCTTATTTCTTATTCATTTTAAAAGATTTAAAGTGCTATAGGAACACCACTTGAAGTTCTACAAATCATCTTTGGACTCTAATAGCAAAAAAATAACATACAAGGAATTTTTTAGGTGTTTGGGAATCGACCTTTGTATCGTTTGGTGGTTTGTTTTTTTGAGTTCTTGAACCCTTTTACTTTGGAGGGTTGTAACTTTCTCAATTCTATTCCGTTTTTGATGATTTTTAGTGCACTAGATGTGCCAATAAGAGGAATTCAAGTTTTGTTTCAACACTAGAAACAAGAGACCCCTCCCCTTGGATCCGGCCTGCTCTGAGCGCTTAAGTGTTTGGTCACCGGCCAGTTTACCCTAGTGGTGGGTTTTTCTTTTTGCTAGGACTTGGGTCCTTCCATCTTGTACCTTTTTCTCACCCTTTTTTGGGTGCTTTGTTTTATTGGCAGTTTGCAGGTTTCCCCCTTACCACCTGTTGTGGTACTACTGCAGTTAGACGACATCAATTTGTGCCTTGCGTAAAGACTGTGTAGCAGGTTTTCATCATCCTACTTGAGAGAGAAGAAGTCAAGGACACTTTAATTGTCCAATGCCAATCTTCTTGTGCCCAATTCCCTAAACACTGCCATGGCACACTTCGCCTTACACACACACACAACTTACAAGCATCCCTGCAAACAAAAGGACAATACTGCGCAGTGGGCATTTTGAGGTCTGTAAAATTTTGCGAGAGGGAAGACCAGTCACCCGATGCCTTCTTTGAAGCTTTCCCCCCTCCTCCAAATTCCAAAATACACTCTGGAACCAGTGTTGGGCAGGTCTTGTTCGAGTTCCAAAACTGGAACTTCTGAAAATATTTTGCTTCGGTGAAAAAGAGTCTGGAACTGGGGCTAACTGGAGTCGTGGACTGGGTTACCTGGAACCGGACCAAAACTGATCTAATTTCCAAAACCGAAACCGAACCCTAAATTATTTTTTTCAAGAACCTAACTTATGGTTTCCATTTTCTTGTGGAACTGGAGCCTAAGCTGTTCTAGATTTTTTAAAAGAATTGAAACTGGAGGTTCTTCATGAAAGTCAAGAATCTACCCAACACTGGTAGAAAACTTGCGATGGAGACCTAGGCTCTAGCCTCTAGGGCCTTAGAAAATATGTCCGAATCTGCAGGATCAATCAGATGCCATAATTAATGGCACAATATCAGTAGGTAGCGCCCCTTATGCATTCCAGGTTGGAGAACTATAACGTTGTCCTTGTGGTTTCCTGGCGTAAGTATCTTCCCACTTCAAGTTGCACTATAAGCTCCCATCAAGGGCGCTGGCGGAGTTGACTTATTCTCATTGTCAGCACTCAGGACCATACAAATAATTCCCTGACGAAATTTGGGTCCAAGCCTCAAGGGTTGAGATGATCATCATCTTGGCAATTGCTACTAAGCTGACCTGATGAGACCAGTTACCTCTGCTTCACCTTGGGTGTCAGGAGTCAGGACTGGAGTACTGGCTACTGCTCTCAAGAGATTTATTTAAATCATGGAGGTCCCATGTTGCCTTCCAATAGTCAACATCAAGGGGGTCAGTAGTCTGATGAGTACTCTGATGATGAAGAGCACCGGCTGTCCAGTGGTTCATCATACCACCCCGCGACCCCCCTGCCCACCCATAAGAGAGTCCACCTCATACTTACCAAATGAGGGTATACTATGCTCTTTAGATACTCACTGATTCACAGTATTCGTTATGTAGATATAACAATTCCTAGTCTTCCTCAAAATTTTCAGTTTGATCTACCTATGCCCTGTGATGAAGAAAAGTAAATTATTTTTCATTAGTATGGGACAAGGGCCAACCTCAATAGGTGTGCATTATACGCCCAAAACATGCATAACAAGGGGGGAAAGTGTGTCTAGGCAGTAACAAGATGTGCCTGGGCACCAACAGACACATTTTGGTCAGGAAAATGGGCAGGTAGGAAAAAAGAAGCAGAGAGTACTTTTCTACTGCTGCAATAAGGACCTATGGCTAATTTAATGTTTTATAACCTATATGACATGTGATCAATGCTTCAGGTGGTAGTCGTATTAATTTCTGGATACAAATCTCAATGCCAGGTTGCACTACAGTTCTTTATAAGCACATAAAAGTTTGTTGCTGTTCTGCGCTGCCATTTCGGGCAATTGTAGGGGTAATTTTCACTCATTGTGGGGGTGCTGCGAAGGAGTGGAGGGTGGGCTTTTTCTGTGTAAGGCATTGCATTGCCTGTGTAAGGCCCCTTGACCGCTGGATTAGCTACATACTGTTTAAAACTAGTTTCAACGCAAGAGAAGGTTCCCAAATTTTTGATATCACGGTTGTAAGCTCCCTATATGTTTGCTACTACCAGGCATTGGGTATTAGGAGCTTACAACCATAACCACATCAATGGGGCTACACATAAAGGGGCAAACCAGTCTTTTGTAAGTATACTGTTTTTGATATATATCCTGAGGTAAGGAAAACATATAATTTATTTGAACTTATTTATTCAAGGGGTAATGGTTCAAGCTCACAAAAAATATTGTTTTTGGTAGATGGGTAGGTTCCAGGTACTCTCTTATCATATACCCCTGGGTGGGGTGAAAACTTGGTATGTATGTATGTATGTATTTATTTTAAATGGGAAAAATGTCCACATTTTGGAATATTAAGAAATTTTTCACCCAATGGGATAATGCAGAGGAGAAAGCTGAGGAGGAAGCTGAGGAGGTTTTCCTTAACTGTTTCATTTGTGCCAATGGGTATATAATTTACCCTATCTGTACCCAGTGGGTATATCTGGGTAAAAGATATATCTGCACAACATTGCTGCAAATGTACTTCCTAAAGAAAGATCACAACATAGGCCTACAGGAATAGGGAGCTTATGAGCTTAAACCCCTTGAGGAGGAGCCTTACCATATACGTAAACCTGCAAAAGCAACCGCTAAACAAATCTACACACCAGCCCTGAGAGAGAGTTTACAAACATAATGTCTTCAATGGTGAGCATTACGCTCAGGTAGATGGAGCTTAGATTTAACCATAGTTGAATCTGCCACCGCAGACCTTAATGGCATGGAATGGTCTCAGCCTTGCCCATTAAATGTTGGGTGCAGCACTTCACTTGCTCCAAAGGGCTCACAGGGCGCCTTACCCAACACAATGGGCAGGGATAATGGGCAGGGGGCTTGACCATTCCATAGTACACATAAACATGTACAAAGTACCTGTCGCTTAAAGAAATCTGAACTTGTATTTCCTTTCATCAGGTTCAGTCACCCTAGATGTATAAGCAGATCTTCCCTGAAAAGCTAAAGATTTTATGTGTAAGTTTAGTTATAATCCTCCTGCAGATGAAAGGCGCTTTCGTTTCCACATCTCCCCAGCAGCGCTGTTTTTTATTTGGGCGAATTCTTGCACCGTGGCAACAAATTAAAACCCAGTGCGAAGTGCACAAAGGCTTTTCTTTTGGGGAAAAAGAAGAGCAAAAGTCGCCACATTCTGAGGAAAAAAAGTCACATATTGCCATATTTAGATAGTGAGTTCCTAGTGCTTGCCAAAACTAGGCAGGCTTTTCAAAAAATTCTACTTCATTGTCTGACATCTAGCCAAATTTGGCTCATTCCTCTTGTGGGTGATCACCAGTCCGCCTCCTTGAAAATTTTGAAAAAAAAAACCCTGCTTCCCTTGAGTTGGGCTTACGTTCCATCCTGTCCGAATCCGGAGTCCCGTAATTTTTTATCGTAATCTATCACTGCAGAACATATACATATATACCAACTCGTCGACGTCTGGTCCAGCTGCGGTCAGTAGTGGGAGACACACCAACCATCACAGCTGAGCTTTAGACTGGTTGGTGGGGTTTCGGGGGCACGTATGTACGTGTAGGCCAAGTGACATTATTTTGCTGTGGAATCGGCGCCTCGATCGAATCCCAACAACTGAATAAAAATTGTCAGAAGTTGAAGAGGTCGTCATTGTCCCTTCCTGCTGCCTCCATTACACGTAGTATCAAATGCCAAGGCGCAGTGGTCTACAGCAGTATCAAATGCTCTACAGCGCAGTGGTCACGCTGGAGAATATCTGTCCGATCTAAGCAGTGCTCTGGTTTTGCTTATTGAAGTTGTGTTTCGAAACCCCAACTGCAGTTACCTTACCCCAAACTACACAAGTTGACATTAAGTTATAGCAAAACATATAGTTAACTGAATGTCCTCTTGTAGTTTTAGTATAATATATATCACAATAAACACCATATATTGTACATTGTAATGGATCAAAATACAAAGTTTCTCTCACACATGTATTGCACCATGAGTAGCAACATTCTGTGTGAGAAAAACCACATTCTTTTGTAGCAATTGTTCTCATAATTTTTTTCCAACTAAGCTCCTCAAATATGAGTGGACACATTCATGAGCACAATATTACTAAAATGAGGACCATTAGGTGATCAACATACTGATAATATAATGCTTCTGAGATTAAAATATTGGTAGGATATTGACTGCAACGGTGGGGCTTTTCTATGAGCAAAACATAAAGTTTAAAGGAAGTTACTTCCATTCTTTTTCAAATGACTTCAAAAAGAAAAGTTGAAACTTATTAATTTTCTAAGTTAATAATATACACAAATATGACTAAGGTGCTTAAAATTAAATTATGAGAATAAATATATAATATATGTAAAATATTATCAATTTTAATAGAATAATTTATTATTTCGTAACATATAAAAAACTGCCTCATGTGTTCCATAAAATATACAAAACATTAAATTCAGGTAGTGAAACGCAAATGAAAATTAGTACCTTGTCAAGAGCTGCGGGAGCTGCCTGGTAGCGTGCTGCAACTTGTTGACTACGAGAATGAGACGTCAACGACACCAGTACAGGTGATGCAACAATGTATGTGTACGTCAAGAAGAAACACCGGCGGAAGAGGCCTCCGAGTCCGCACTGAATAATAATACTGGATTTGCAATGGCGAAGCTTTTTGTGTGAGAGCCAAACAACACAACACGTGCAACTGAGAATTTTTAGTATCTACAAACCTTAGCTGCTGGTAAACAGTGGAGTACAACATGTCTTGCAACTACTTGGACGTCAACCAACGATAGTAGGTGATGTGATACTGAAGTACATGTGTAAGTAATTAGTTTGGTTTGCTATTAGTAGTCTCCCACCTATTTGCAATTTTAGTTTTATGGGTGGGGTTGAAAAAAAAAAAAAACAAAACTTGAATGCGACAAATATTTTTTGGGAGAGTTACAATACTGAACACCGCTCGAGATGCTCTAAGTCAACAAGCAACACAGGAAGAGGGCTGAACAACGGACTGAATTTCAAGTTCACAGAAACCACCGGCCATGGATGTGAAAATGGAAAACTTAGATCATAGCGCTGGAGCCTCTCATGCATGTTATGGGTATGATACATATTCCTCATCGGCCAGCCCTTTCTACAGTGTAGTAACTGTGAAATGAATCTTCGACTACTCGAGACAATATATTTGGTGTCGTTGCACAAGTCTGTTTTGAAATGTTGAAGGGAGCTCACTCACTTGGAGACATCCCGAAAGAATCTCTAATTTTATCTAAATTTGTGCGCCCTGGTGCGCATTATCTATCCTAAATTAGGCTAAAGGAGCTGTAAACTAGCAATCCTTGAATTTGACCATCTGGTGACACGTGAGTTAATCGTGAGATCTATTGGTGGAATTTCACACAGCAGCAACCGCCGCCTCCAAGCGACAGCAGATGGCACTACAACAAAACCATGTTTTTTCCACTAGTAGTGTTGTGACTATAGCACATCTGGCATTATGACAAAACCATGTCTTTTTCAGTAGTAGTGTTGTGAGTATAATGACTGTACAGTCAAGGTTAATCATCTCAAATGGCTGACTAGCATGGTTTTGTGGAGGGACTTGCGGCTCTTGAGTATCAGATGAAGAACTCATGAGCTGCAAAGGCGCTGATCAAACCATGCCTGTTACGGCCACGCATGACTTCATTTCATGTCTGCTGCCTGTTGGGCGGCATGGATTGTTACAACAACTCCAATCATCCGTATTAAGCAGCTTCAAGATTTCGCGAGCTTTGAGCTTTGAACGTAGACTGCACTCACTGGGGAGCAGCATCAGAAGTTTGGTGAAAGCTCCCGCTTGTAACGCCGTGTGGAGAACGCTGCGGTTGGATGAGAATGAAATAATGGCCCACAAGGCGGCGACAGCGTGCTCTGTTGCTAGCTCCGAGATACCCACCATCGACTTGACTATCATCGGGATAGCCAGTGATTCAAGGTTGGAGATTGCTTCACGCCCTTCCGCACAGCTCGCGAGAACCTCCAACAGGGCGAAGGCGTGCCCGATATTGCCTCTCTCAGTTTCAGCAGGGAGCAGCTGTATCAAAGCGCCGATAGCATCAGCGTCTATAGCAGCTAAACGGTTCTTCTTGGGAATGCAGAGTGATAAAAGACACTTCAAGCTCGCATGGACAGCTCTAGGGTACATCTGATTTTGCTTCAAAAGCGAGACAAGCCCTTGGATAGCCCCAGGTGCTGCAGCACAACCCACAACTGCTTTCAGCTTATTGTCAGCTGCCACTACACTCTGAATCACTTCCGCTGCATTGATCTTAGCATCCGTGCTTCCCAAAGAGAGAACCCAACAGAGAGCAGCCATGGGTCTTGAAGCAGCCAGCGCCTTCTTGTCACTTTCTGCAGCCAGTGGGAGGACTAGAGCGATCGTAGCCAGCCCATCCTCACAAGCTGCAATCAGATCCCTGTTAGAACTCGAACATTTGTTTGTGATATCCATACCAAGTTCTCCGAGAGCACCAGCTAGAATTGGCACTGCTCCTGCCTCCACAAGGCATTTTCTGTTCTTCTCACCTGCACCCTCCTTGGCTAAGCTCCACAACTTCTTCAGGGAACCGTCCATGAGAAAACCTTGTGCAATCCGATTTACCAATCGCCTCAAATGCTGCTGAGTCTGCTCCACTGCTGCCTTCCTCGGGGTTGGAATCCTTTCTACGCCAGAAGCTTTATTGGCGACACACCAATCCTGAATAAGTCGACGAAGAGTATGGTTGGGGATAAGATCTTGGGTTACAAGCACCTGATTAGTTGCAGGACATGTATTATGGCCATCCCCCAGCCACTGCTCAATGCTAGCACGGTCGTATGTCATCCCCGTGCTTAAGGTCACAGGATCACTCATCAAGTCCAGCGAGATCGGGCAGGTAAAGAACGCAGGGACGGATACAGCTGGTTTAAGCTGCAGCTGCTCTCTGCTGCAGCAGGGATCATCCACCAGCTCCTCCACCAGTCGACCTGCATCAAGCTGCTTCCCGGGCAGCAGCACCTCCAAGACTCCCAAAGCCATACCTGAATATCTCATGCACACTACACTCTACACAATCTAATGCCACTACTACTAGCAACAAACAAACTTTCACCACTACTCTGAAATCACCTATTTTCTCTCTCTCTCTCTCTCTCTCTCTCCTGTCGAGAGGTCTCAATCTCTCGCCTTTGGAAGCCAGCCGGTTGCCTTTCGCTTGCTAATCTACTCTAGAATCAAAGTCACCAGCAGCTGATATTGGTTCCTAGAAGTGTGCCCAAACACTAGAGAAACATAAACAAAACTCCAAGTATTGAAGCTTCCATGCTAGAGTTTTCTATCAAGCTGGGTTCCCTCATTAGCATCAGTGTTGTCGGCATGTTGATCACTGAAGACAGTCTTCTCATGTACTCCTACTAAAAAAGACTAATGAACCAGCACTCAAACAAAAGATTAAACTGAGGGACATTACACTACTGTGGTGCCTTCAGTATTGGAAGATCCAGGCAAGCAGTTACTCGGAATCGACCGACCTCCCGATACTCTTCTCCTCCTGGACAACTAACTAGTTGACAACTTTGAACTGAATGAAATGCTTGAGGAAAAAATTTTAGACTCAAACATCTGCGTGTGTTGTGCGCCCGGCGCTTGTGAATATAGTGAGAACGCAGCACGCTGAACTATGTCATGATGTTGAAGCTTATCAGGTAGGGCTACAGATGAGAGAATATCCTTGCAAGACTAACAGAGTAAGGTTGGACCGTCAGAGCCGATGCCAGTCTAGTTGCCAGAAAGGGCGAAAAACCGACCCACCAGCCCCACCAAAAAAAAAAAAGACGTAAATGACAAGCTCTCAACTCCTGCAGAATATGGTCTATATAGAAGATGATGAGAGGGTACGCATTAATAAAGTAGAGTCAAAGCCTCGTATGACGCACACTAGTACCTATTTATGTCGGTTCTAATATTGTCTAAAAATTGAACAAGCTGGGAAACAACCAAGCCAACAATGCCTCATTATCTTGGTCCACTCCTGTTCCGTTGGACGGGGTACATGCCACCCCCACCACTCCACAATTGAAACAGCTGCCTGTCTGTCGGGCACTGGCCAGAGTGCACCAGCACCCACCATCGCACCATCCACTGGATGCCCCATATATCTCAATGGTGGATAAACCTCTATTGAATTATTATCTGGTTTCACTCGGGTAACCCATTCTGTAAGAAGTATAGGTGACTACTAGGTAAGTAATGTTTTATAGTTTAAGGGCATGGTCTTATTATATACCCAGTAAGAGGCAGGTTGTTAATAGGGAGGTAATTTTTTTTGGAGCAACATGGGGACCTACTCAGCTGTGGATGAACCACAATTGAGTTAATATCTGGTTTGACTAGGGTAACCCTTAATCTAAGAAGGAAGTCCTATATATATATATATAGGTAGATAGGTAGGAAAATAGGTGAGCACTGAGTAAGTAGATGGTTTATAGTTTATATATAGGTAATTGCCGGGGTTTATTACCTACCTAGTGGCAAGCCAGTTGTTTAATAGGTAGGTAGGAAGAAATAAATGCAACTGAGCTAACCAACATGGGGGAACTGGAGCCAACAGAAAACTGTTTCTTGACCACTTACCATCCATCCTTGATGGTGTGCTTGTGGGTGCTGGCTGGTTCACTCTGGCCTGGGGCTCTACCTAGCTATCATCAGCCCACCAGAAAACGGACCACCGTGTGAAGTCTTCCCTAAACAATGTGCTGTAGATTAGACACGAATGCTGCGGCGACCTCCCCATCGACCAGCACCGTCCTTTAAAGCACTAAGAGTGTCAAAGTGGTATATCTGCCCTCCCATCCCGCACGATTGACGATCTGATGGCTCCTGGAGAGCCTTGATTTTTGAGAATGTCAAAGGCTCATAATCAACGCCTTTGTGCATGACATCCCAAAGTCACTCCTGCCATCAGTATTGACTCCGGAGTCACTGATGAATTATCATGCAGATCCTTTTGTCTGCATCAGGGGGTTTTTTCCCCAACTTTGTCAAGTAGGTGGACTGGAATCGTCGAACCAAATTTGTCTAGAGCTCAGGCAGCAAAGTAGAAATTTTTAGGATCCCGCTTTGTTCTGGCAACCTTGAGGAGCTCATGTCTAAATCAGTGTTTTTATTTTTATTTTTCAATTTTGTGATGTTAAGCAAATGGCAACCGGGTATTAATATATTTAGCCAAATTTGGCGATTTTCAAAAGACCTAAGTAGAAAATCTCAAGCACCTTTTCTCATATTGTAAGAAATTCTTGCAAATTTTGGCAAAAATTTTGGACTTTTTTCGTTTTTTGGCGATTTTTTTTCAAGAAATAGGAATTTATGATATAATAGTAGTTTTTCGAAAAAAAACATAAATGGCGAAAATCGCTGAAAAAAATCACTCGTGTAAGTAGCAATTTCGTGAAAAGAAATCTCTCAAAATATGCTGACTTTAGCACATTTTCACATCACACTATTTTGTCTTTCCGTGGTATAAAATTCCCCAAATAAAACACGGCATCAGTAGGAAAGATGTGAGCGATGAAGTGAATTCGCTGCACTGTCACTTCCACTGCCAGGGGCCCCAGTATTGAGTGGTTATTGGGGCCCCACTTTTCCAGGTGGGAGCCAGGGAAAGGTGTTTCAAATTTTGGCCTCTGTTGGATATATTCATATATACCCAGTCTGACATCTGATGGGCGGTCAGTTCAAAATCAAAGAACTGCCCAACACTGGTCTGTAGCAGTGTTGGCCAGGTATGACTGAGCAGGAGCACACACCTGGTTCTTATGGTTGGTAACTCCGGCTCCCCAAAAATCAAAATAACTAGTCTTTCTGTAGTCTCTAACCCTAAACGAAACATAAATTTAGCTACATCCAGATTCCAAACAGTACCAACCCTGTGTTTTTCACACAAGATGTGCAATACCACCAGAGTTTTTTTCCCAGGAGTTGCAAATAGTATGTTTCCCTTAGTAAATTGTGTTAACTACATTCATGTAATTGTCACACCAGAGATATTCCACCCTTCACTTCATCTTAAGCTCCTTAGGGTCACATGCTCTTTCAAAATGCGATAACCTAATACTTTTGTGACAACATGATATTCATGAAAATATATGTTTGCCCTAGCCATTTTCGAATTGTGTTCAGGACCTAAATATGAGATGTGAGCAGGATCTCCCTCCAATTGGAAGGTATCACAGCAGCTTGCTTCCAAATTGCACCTCAACTTCCATTGATACAATATAACCAAAAATAATTCAAATTTCTGGGTGCAAATATGGTAGATTGTGGCAAAATGTAATCAAAACACTTGCAGAACTTTAAAGCTCAGAGGAGTGTTCTCACTGCAGATTTGGTGTAGAACGGAGTGCTAGGTTTCTGGGAGACAGCAAAGCACAGCAAGGATTAGACTGTGATTTTCCCTATTTTGTGATTTTTTGGACAAGTTTTTGGGAATTGTTTTTAAAAAAAAATTCACTACCATTTTGAACTCAAAAATTTGAAAACTAAAAAAGCACTGGGATAAGGTGGTGCTTCTGCAATAGGTGGAAATAAAAAATATAATCAATGCAAAAGCTATGGGAGAATTTCCCATGGTTTGATTTCATGGGGAAATAGTGTAGCTTGTGCCATTGGCCCAAATGTGAACTAGTTACCCAACTAATTTTTCCTTCCAAAACAATTTTGTATAGCATAATTGAATTCCCAATGATAAAATTTACTCAAAATTTAATATCTCTTGCACCTTAGGTTTAAAAACTTCCAACTTACTGTCATTAAATCCTACTCATTGAGGACTTTCCAACAATATCAAGAGTGTGCCCAAATTCCCCTGTAATTTTTATTTTTGATTTAAATAATTTATCAATCAAAATTGATCAATATTTGATAACTTCTCCATCATAGGTTGAAACATTATGAAACAAACTGGGTGCACCCCTACTCATCAAAGGATTTCAAAAATACCAAGAGTGGGGCAAGCATCACCACAATTTGAGATATCTCAACATGAGAAACAAATCAAACAAACTACCTTCCTTCGTAGATGCATTTGAAGGGCATTACCTCATAAGTAAACCCACGTTCCATATTGCTTTCAATATGATCAAGAGTAGCATGGACCATTTTTTTTTGGGTGGATGTGAATGTTTTTTTAGAAGGTGCATTTCTTTTTCAAAATGGTGAAAAATAAGGATGTGTGAATTTTCTTCAATTTTTTTATATAGTCAAGTTTGAGTAAGTCTTCGTATGGATGATTCCAACTTCAGGTACATCACAAGATTGGGGGAAAAAACACTGGCATAGACTTCTCATTAGTCACTTCATATTGAAACATTGAGAAGGCATAGTACATTGTACATATTGTGTTTTCACTCTTCTATTTTAATCACATTTTTTTGGCAGACCAAACCAATGTGGGGTGGGTATTTGAAAAAAACCAGATTCAAAGAACTGCCAGGTTTCATGAAAGAACTGACAAAGCCCTGGCAATTCTCTAGGAGGTTATTTGACTTTTTCAAAAAAATTGAAAACTGTGACTGCATATATTAATCAGGTACTTGATTATTTTTTTGATAATCGTAGTCATGTATCAAAACTGGGTATTTGAATTTTTATAACCATGATTATCAGTAGGGGGTCTGGTGCAATTTCTAATACCCACCTACTCTGGACCAAACCTGTGATTAAGTGATTACAAAAACCTCTTATAAGAGTGATATTGTACTTCAGCTCATCTCTTGAAAGATGTTCACAGTAAGAAAATACTCATTACTGGTTACACTTAGCTGGAAGATCCACTGACTTCCTGTGAACAATATTTACTTATTCATGAACTTTGAAGAAACATTCAAAAGTAAAATAAGAGGGAGAGCTTACAACGTAGATCTGATTCTTGCAGAACAATTTCAAACGAATACTTACATGTAATCCTTGTTCACAAGGGGACGGTTATTGGCTAGTTGGGTTGGCTTCAGAGAGGAAAACCCAGCTTGCAGATGAAACCCATCACTGCTTTACTTACTCGCAGGCTCCTTCTTGTTCATTCCTTTAGCAGGCAGCTTTTGCTCTCTCTTTTTTCTTTGTTTTTTTTAGGAGAAGCAATCAAGGGACAGAACGCCATTGTCGTCTTGGGTTTGGCTTTTGTCACTTTTAAATTATTGCAGGATGCCTTACAATCATATGTGGGTTTGAGTTTTTCTTTGCCATTTATGTTGGATCAGCGTGCTTATTATATCCCTACTGGTACAAAACTCTGTCCCCCCTTCCCAAGGTGGCTGATGTAGCTAGCCGTTGCAAAAGATTGCAGACAGCAGGAACACAAGCACCAGGATGGGGTGACAACGCAGAACCCACCAGAGCACAATCTATTGGAAACACTTTATGAACAATGGTGCATTTTGACGAGTTTCCTTACTTTCTGTTTTCTTAAAACCCTGTCTACTTGTTTTGGTCACAACTTAGTTGTCATTTTGCATTTCAAAGTCATGGGCAATTTTAACAAACACATTTCCACATGATGATTTGAATTTTTTTTGAACTTTCACACTTAAATGTGAACACAAGACATCAATGGTTTTCTTTTGGAGAATTTTTACATTTTTCCAACTTGAAAATATGATTTTGACACATGCACAGGATTTTTGTGAAGTTAATTTACCCTATTCCACCAAAATAAGAATCAAATCACCAGATTTTGACAATAGGTTCCAGCAGTAGCCAAAATGTATTAAAATTTTAAAATTAAAAATCAGGTCTGAATTATAGCCAAATTTGGTTAAATCTTCTAGTTGGTGATTGCCAATTTGATTACATTACAAAATTGAAAATAAAATAAAATTGCAAAGCATATGAAATTAACAAGAATGAAAAAAAGTGTGAACTTACAATTAATCCAAACTTAGAATTTCTCAATTTTTTATGTTGCATCATACTTCAAACACCAGCATTCAATCCATATTCTTTCAACTTTATGCCACATAAATGACACTCGCATCAAAACATTTAAAATGTCCAACTTCAATGCTCCAAAGTGGCTTTAGGTAGCATTGTTTTTTCGAAAATCCCCTTTCTTTAGGCTTAAATAAGTTGAAGAAGAATACATAAACACCTACAATAGTCCCATGATAAAAACTAAAAACCCATACTTCTTAACATTATGAATATTAAACCATTAGGCTAAATCAGGTGTCTAAGTTCAAATTTAACATTTCAAGTTACCTTGAAGAGTAGTCCTCGCACCTGAAAGGTGAAGGTGCCAACTTATAGTTCTTGCTTCACTCTGGCCCCTCATTTAGTGGCATGACTGTTTCCTGTTACATTATTTTAGATGTGATATTTTTTTCTTTGCTTTTCCATGTGATCTTTTTTTCATTGCATTTCTTTTGATGAGCAAAAATGTTTTTGGCCTTTTTTGCCATTCAAATTGCCAGCAAGAGGTGCAAAGAGAAGCCTTGTGGATGGATTGCAAGTCATCCACAGCTGAATCGCCACCTTGGTAACCTATCCTATAAGTCCTCCTTTTCCCCCCTCACACTGGTTCAATAACTACCTCTGTAAGTGGGCAAAGAGCAATGTTGAGTAGTTCTGACCTTTTTCAAAGAATTGTCAGGGCCAACTACTGCAAAGGTTTAGACGAACTGGCTCGATTCTTGTAATAATTTTTGAGATTTTAATACTCACCATGATTTCCAAATACCCCCAATAAACCAAGATTTATTTTTTGAAATTTTAATACTTGCCATGATTTTCAAATTACCAATCGAAGCAAGATTGTCGATTTTTAGGTAGGTCAGTTTCACTGATTTGTTTTAAGGTAAATACCAGACCAGTTTTCAAGGTTATAGATTTGGAACTATAGGTTGCTTTGTAACTTTTGTGTTTTTCATGGCAATTTGACATGTTATTATTATAATTGTGACATTGCAATAATTTGCATATTATCAGTATTATAGTGGATTGGTAGTGATGAATGTTTTCATTATGGAAACAAATGAAGCTATGGATAAAAAGTGGTTTCATGGAAAGTCAACTTTTGAACACCTAATCAATAAAGATGTTCAACCAATGAACAAGGTTAATCCTAGCAACTTTGAAAGGCTGAAATGAATTAGAACTTACATTTGACACACCCTTTTCATGCAACACTCCAACATTTTTCATATCCCAAATTTAAAAATTTAAAACTCCTTCCATCATTCACAATCAAGCACAAAAGCTAAACAAGGGGGAAAAAAAATGAAGAAAGAGAAAAACTGATGAACAAGGAAAAGAAATAAGGTTTGTTCAAGGTTTCCTTTATCCTCTGGTGTGAATTTCATGAAAACAACAATATTATATTGCAGCAACATTGGCCTCAAGGGTTGCAAATTGGCCTCCCAAGTTGATAGGTATCCTTTTTCTGCCTTGGAGCCAAGTCAGGCCCATCAAGTGGTAGATTAAAACTTATTTTCTTTTCCGGCCCTGACTCATAGTGTAAAGCCCTTGTGGCCGATTTCAGTAATTGCATCAATAGGAATGCTCAATTTGAGTTCAACCTTGGCCTTGACTCCTAGTGTAATGTGTCCTAAAAACCTCTTGAATTTGGAGAAGTGTGTCCCTCCGCACACCGCGGCCCATATGTGAACGAGCACCAGTACCATGGGCAAAACCCTGAATTTAATTCAAGTTGCTTCTAACCATTGTAAATATGACGTCCTAATACCAAATCAAGGGCTCTGAATTGAACATTTCGTGGGTCAACTATGCACGCTAAAGGGCCTCACTCAAGAGCGTGAATGAACCAGGGGGGGAAGGTGTGGTTCACTCTGGCCACGAGTCGGTTGACTCTCGAGATCCGCGTTATCATTCATTGTACTCGACGTAATTAGGCTCTAGCATGGATAGACTTGTGGTACCTGCAGTGTAGCAACTGTATTAATTGTATGTTTAAGTCAGCTCATCCAGGCTACGGCAACCGCGTTGTATTAATTACTGTGGCCACCAGGGAAAACAACGTTTAATGACAAGTGTGTTTTCCGCCTGTTGGGAAACGAGTCAGAGTCCTGAGTGTCAGGTGGCACGTTTACTTGATACAGCTGCATCTCAGTGTCAACGCCACTGCTTCCCCTTCAGCTATTTATTGACGATCTTTTCTTTGGCTCGCTCGATTTGAGTGAGGTTCCGCTTGTTTCTTTAGTTTAGAATCTGTGATCACCGCAACCTAGTGGCAAGATGTCGTCACCACTGTTTCTTCTACTGGAGAATTTCCAGCTGAAAAATAAGATTTCGACCTATACAAAGGGATTTTTCTTGGGAAAAATGGCCCAAATTCGCCAGATTTCGAATTTTTAACCAGAGTCTTATGATGACTTCCAGAAGCTAGCTAAGAATATAGAAGGATTCTGTTTTTTTTCGACCTTCACATCTACTATGTAGCCAAATTTGGCTAAATTATTTTCTGGATTATCACCACTTTGGCTACATCACAAAATCCTTAAAGAAAACCCTGGTCTTCACTTGTTTTATTTTTCCAACTTCCTCAAGTAGGTCCACTGAGGATTCCCAGCATTAATTATCATTAAATGGCAACTATCCTAGGTGGGCTATATAGCATTTTTTACAAAAACTGTTGCTACAAGTGGCAAGTGACAACTTAGGAGACGACTAGGTCTACATGTGGCTAATTTAATTATTTTTATTTCAAAAATGACAAAACAATCCCAAAAAAGAATTTTTTTTTCATTTTTTTCATTTTCTGAAAAATGTGCCAAGTTGCTTAATTTCTCCACAAAAATAGTCATTGCAAGTTGTGAGTAGTGACTCATGAGTCTCATTATTTCTTTCTTTTCAATTTTTTTATGTTAGTCAAAGTGGGGATCATCTGTAAGACCACTTAGCACATAATACGAAAGTTTAAAAAAATTAGCATCCTTCTATATTTTTTACTACCGGCTGGAACTTAAGATGTAATCTGGTGATTTTAATATTTTAAAGATCTTTTTTCTGAAATTTGGCAACTTTAAGACCACAAAAAACACTAGATTTTCACCATTTTGAAAAACAAATCACCATAAAACTGGCTGGCCCCTTGACTAGTCTTTATATTTTTTGGGGATTTTTTTTTTTTTTTTAAACTGAAAAGTATGATTTTGATACATACATAGGATTTTTGTGAATATTCTTTCTGAACAGTTTTTTTTTCCTTAATTTCATGAAAGTGCCAATTTTTTGCTGGAAAAACACTTCACACTGCAAAATGTGCCATGACACAATTTTTGTCTCCCAAAATGATTTGTTAAATAGCAACAATAGCCACCATAAACAAGTCATTGGAGCTTGTAACATGTAACTTATTATCAATTAGGAGCAGACCTCTGTTTTTTCAATTTTGGGATGTAGCTGAAGTCCAGTCATAGATAAGTGCTAAGAAGATGTATCTAAATTTGGCTATAAGTCAGATGTAAAAGTTTTGAGAATTTAGGTATCCTTATATTTTTGGAACCATATATATGAATATGTGGATTTATTTTTAAAATTTAATTTTTTTATTAAAGACCCAAAAAACACCTTTTCTGTTGTCATATTCTGTTTTTTATTTTACCAGGAAAAATACACAGATTGGGAGCGGGGGAATTGTCTAATAAATGTTACTGAGAGTTTTTATTTTTCCCTTAAAGAAGAAATGTAAAAGGGTACAAACATGTCCAGCAAGAGGCAATTCCAAATGTGGCATTCAGGCCCCCTTTAGACGAGGTTCCAGGGTCCAATTTGGACTGATTTGAAGCAAATTGAATCCTTGAGTTGGAGGGTACCTTGGTCCCTAGACTGATTCTTGGTTCTTCAAATCAGGAGCTCTCCTTTTAGCACTGTTTTTTCGGCCGAACCAATTGATTTTCCCTCCAAAACAGGTGCCATGTAGGTTTAGCCTCAATTTGCCACTTTTTGGTCTTGGACCCTCGTCCACAGGCCTTGGGACCAATTTAAAGCTTTTGACCAATAAGATTGTTTGAATTCATTGGTCCCTGGACATTGGACCTTTGTCTAAAGTTGCCCTTAAAAGTATATGTCTTCAACGTTGTACAACCCTTGATACAAAAATAGTATCCAACTCTCTGCAGGATTGTATGTGCAGGTTAAATCCCCAGTGTGGGGCCATTCTCAAAATAAGGGGCCTAGGATGGGGCCATAGATTCATGCTGGCCCCCAATTTGGGAATGTCCCCTGCCTTTGGGCTTCACCCATCAAAATGCACAATGTGAAAGTTATCATGAACATAAAGGTCTGAACCTGCCGATTCAGCAGGTTTTCAGGCGTTTTTATTTTCCATAAATTGCCACAGTGGCAAATTCGATCGTTTCCTACCTACCTAGACTATTTTAAGACCTACTTAGCTACTTTGAGACCTGCCTAAGCAGCAGGTTCAGACCTTTACGCCAGGAGCAGGCACTGGGTCGGGATTATGGAAGCCATAACCAACACTTAGTGCTTGTTCTCTAGTACATAAACACACCTAGACAAGAGGCGTAGGAAGGGGAACGATCTTTACACCTACTCCTTACCAGTGGGACGTATATTACACTTATAAGTAGGCATAATATTGTGCCTCCTACTTTTGAGGAGAAGGCATAATTGAGTAATAAGGATACTCATGGACAACAAAAACCTTCCAAATACGGTTAGGAACTTTCTCTGAGAGTTTTATGTTTACATTTACACTTAACAATTTGGTAAAACAGAATGAGGATATGTATACCCCACCCTCCTGCCTTAAGCTGCAGCTTGCAAATCAGCTAGTAGATATTTAGAGCTATTTCTGTAGAAACTAGCTAAAAATCTGTTAGAAAGTATTTTGAGCCTACCATCTAATGAATTAGATTTCTACCAAACTAACTTTAACCTTTCCTCATTGTTTTTCTGGAATTATTTTTTATCATTTAGAGCTATTATAATAATTATGAAGTTCACAAGTGATACATTCTTCAACTGTACATTATGTGAGAGGAAAATCTTCTTCATTCTTTCAGTCTTTTTGCTTAAGGTGTAGATTTCAACAAGTGAATGTTAACTGTGTATGACATAAAGTTCATCCAGCAACTGGCAAATGATAATGGCATTTACACATCAGATAATGTCAAATGGGATCCCACAGTTGTCAACTAGCAAAATTTAACAGCATTATACAGTAGGAGGAGATATTCATGACGGATGACAGGGCTGGGGAACTAGTATGAGAAATGTCAATGGACGGAAAATAAACAAGAACTGCCCCACCAGGCCTTATATCTGACTCTACCAGGATTGCCCATCACCAGTCACAGGCTATTGTCAGCCTTATTCTTCATAGTGAAGAATCAGAGTCAAGGTTTCAATTCTGTGATGTAGCCCAAATGGTGATAATCATCCACAAGATAATTTAGCCAAATTATGCTATAAACAAAGTATGAAAGTAAGAAGATTGCAAGCATTCTTCTATATTGTTGGCAACCTACTGGAACCCAATGATGTAGAATCTGGCAAAAGTTTACAAAATTTTGAAATTTAGTGAAAGCCTCCAAAAAAACTTATTATTGGGTTTATGGAAGAAACTCACCATGAAAAACACTGAACTTGGTTAGGACTTGCCCTATTAATGTGATCCCATCTAGAACTGAGCTTATAAAACATACATACATATCCACTTACGTACCTATACATACCAACAGAACCCTCTATAAACCCAGACTGGTAGAATTATAGAGGTTTACTTCACTGGTTCTTAGAGTTTTTAGAACAAGGGTTATATATCGAAATAAGTTATCAGATTTTTGAGAACCACAGTTATATATCAGAATTCTTTAATTGTTTATAGAACATCATTCATACATTTTTAACATCCACCATGAGAACCACCAGTTATAAGGTGTCACCACCCAACATTGCTTAAAACTCCATTAGGAGTAAAATGAAGCTTCCATTTTAAGCATCTGGCCACACTCCTATATCACAGCTCAGCTGAACAAAACTACTGTTAAAGGTTTTCTTTTTTTTACTGGAATTTTTTCATTGAAAAGAAAAAATTAAAATTTTGAAAATGAAGTGATTTTGGGGGTTTAAATTGTCCGAAAAAAAAAATGAAAACTTCACCAGATTCTAGTATTGGGTTCCTAGTAGCCAAAAATATATAAATAAATTACTAAAATTTGTACTTTCATATCTAGTTTATAGCCATTTTTTAATAAATCATCCTATGAATGACCACCACTTTCAGTAAATCTTCGTCCTATGGATCGGCGCTTTGGCTACATCACAAAATTCAAAAGAAATATATATTGTAGGGTTCCATGGATGCACGAATTAGCTAACAGCCGAGTAAGTTTGAATAACTTCAAAGTTGTAAACTTTTGAAGTTATTCTAGAGGTAGAAGGAATAAAGAGCACCTATTTCCTATAGCAATGAGCATGTGACTACATCATTCAAGTTTGAAGACCAAAGAGTAAAGGGAATTTAGACAGCTAAGGGCACGACCAAGTCAGTTAAAAAAAGTAAACGAAAAGAATGATAAGAATACATTCACTCACTCAGTTGGTGAGGGAGTGAGTAAAACGTAACTATCCATTGAATACAGCCTTTTCAATTCATGTTTGATTACCAACATTGATACTGGCTCCCTATGGATGAACCCGGCCAATCATAAATAAACCAAAGCAACCAAAAAAAAAAGGGGGGGAAAAACAAGGAACAAAATGGAAGGACCCATGTCCAGGAAGACAATAAAAACCACCTAAGAGGGTGAACCACAAGGGGAACATCAAGTTCCTGAACTCCCTCCTGTCGCAAGAAGCATATCAAATAAGGAAAGGGGAGGACCCCCTGGAAGGAGGCCTATTGGTTGGTGGGTATTTCATTTCCACGAATGATGATGTTTTCACTTTTGACCTCCAACTTGGGCAAGACCAAAGCAGGCTATAGAATATTTTTCCCAGCTGCGTAGATAGGCACCCAACTGTGCCGCTTTCTAAATGCCGAATCATTGAGTCAACCTTTGCGATTGGTGAGAATGTGGTTACCAAGTCATATGTTTGATTTTCTACTAACCATGTCCAATGCTTTTAATTATTCCTTTCCTATTTTCAATGTCTACCAATAGTGCTTCAAAATGACAAGCCTGATTGTGAAGTCCAAGATGGCCTTGGTCCAAAACCAAAACTTGTACTTCACTTCTTCATAAACAACTATAAAATGATGTAAACCTGCAAGATTTTGTTGGCTTTGTTTTGAATGGGAGAAAGGCATCTGAGACTTCTAAGTGCATATAGGAGCTTGGAGAATGATGAATGATATTAAATCATTCATGAAAAAAAATGGATAACATTCTTAATAAATGAAAGAGGATGTGAGTGAAAGTAGCATATAAATATGTAATTGGGAAATCAAAGTGAAAAATGGTAAAAACTAAAAATAATGAGTAAGAAAACAAAAAAAAATTAGTAGAATAAAAAATCATGGTGAAAATAAATAAAAAATTTAAACATTAAAATTTAATAAAAGAAAAAAAAATCTTGTTCCAAGAAGGGGGAGGTGGAGAGAGGGGCCTCACAAAACACCCTTTTGCCTAGTTAATTTTAACTCAGGACAACGAACCTAAAATAGCAAGACAACAAGAAGACCAAGGCTTGTTTTTGGTTCAATCAAGGTAATGGGTATTACCTTGAAGAAAAGAAAAAAAGTTGAAAGAATTACTAAGAAAGGGAGGCAACTAGTGTAGCTCAAATTTGTTTCAATGTGCCAATAGTTGTGAAAAGTGCATGCAAACATAAGGTCCTTTCAAATGAATTTGACCTACAAGAAAGGAAGGAAGGTAACACAACGACAAAACCTTCCATATCCATTGTCTTTTCCCTTCCACACTCCTTTGTTGCCTTACATGACTCAACCAAAATTTTGAACATCACCATTGTGAACAAAACCAAAACCCAAAAAAAAGAGTGAACATTTTGCAAAACATTAACAATTACATGCAAAAGGGGTGATGGTTGGGTCTTCCTTGGTAGGGAAGTACAAATCAAAAACATAAGGTGTTATTACTAAGGCAAATTATTATTACCACAAGATGACTTGACTATCATTCCTAATCTTAAGAAGAAATGAAAATAAAATAGACAAAATGGCACAAACAAACAACCCATAGAAGCCCAAGTCAAACCCTTACAATAAAACAACCAACTTTTTGCCCCCATTGAAAAAAACAACAAATTTCACCTATGTTTTGCATGATTTGGTTTTGTCTATGCAATGTTAATGGTAATAGTTGTGATAATAGCAAGATCAACATTAATGCGCCACTATGGAGTAAGAACAATTGATGATGGAACGTGACAACATTGTTATAGCCAAAAATGTTGGTCCAATAAATTTGAATCCCCTCGTAAACTTTGGAGCTATTGCAAGTAGAGTAAAAGGAGATGTTCAAACAATGAAATAAAGGAAAAGGAATAGTAGTAAGAAGATCCACACAAAGAAGATGTGGCAACCAATATGCAACACACCCAAAAATAATCACAACAAAAAAAAAGTATTAAACAAATTTCAATGGGAACTCCCCAAAACCTACCACCACCCCTCCCACTTTACCAAACCCTAACCCTATCCAACTCCTACTCAAATCACCAACAATGTAAAGACTCCCAACAAAAAAACTCGTTTCAATTTGTCTAAATCATCCCAACAAAAAAAACCATTTTTATCATGTCTAAAAGTTTCAATAGAAAATAAGTCCACATGGTGTGAAACTAAGTTAAATAAAGTAAAAGATCAAAACTTTAGATTGAATGCAACAATGTGAGGTCAAGGCCCAACAAATTAAAAGGAAAAAAAGGTGAAAAAAAAGGACATGGTCTAAAGTGATGCACTAATGGGTATATGTACACTAAGAATTCACAAAAGTTCATTTTATAGTGTTAAATTTTTGAATTCTTCTTGTATCATGGGTGCATGGTAATAAAGGCCATGTATCAAGAGCAATAAAGTCCATATTAATAGGAACCCACCTACATATTCCAAATATATACACCTTTAGAAGAAAAAATTAAAACTTGAGATTATTTAACAACTATGTAAGGAACTTATGAAATTATGGCTTAATTTTAACCATTCAAAAGTCCTTAATTAAAATTTAACTAAGAGTTTTTAAGGAAAACTTTCACATAAAAGTTTATTATGATAGTAAGAGTGAAAGTGATTAAAGAAAATATATATAATGAAGAGAAAATCATTCTTCATTTTAATCATTCTTCATCATTCCCATTTTTGTTTTATCTCTTTTCACACTCTAATTTCTAACTTTTACACTTGTTTTGCACTTGTTCTATAAGTTGTTTTATGCTTGTTTTGTTGTCATTTGCACTTTTGTTTACAAATCACTTACACTTGTTATGTTTTAGTTTGCAAGTAGTTTTGGTTTTCCTTTTTATCAATTTGTGCTTTCTAACTTTTGTGCTTATTTTGTATCTTGCTCTAGTTTCTATATCTTAATCCTATCTTGTTTGTAGGTACCTTTGCTTTTTTTTTAATATTGATTTTTTTTTCTACTTTTGTGCTTATTTTGCAAGTTGCAAGTTGTTTTTTCACTCATGTGTGCATGTTCTTATTTTCTTCTTGTGCTAAAAAGGTGTGATGCATCAACTAAAAGCAATTATATTGACAATGTTTTTACAATTGATTTTGCAAGCATAGTACTTGATAATGCATGGCCATGAAGCAATTGAACTCCATAGTGTAATGTCTAATATAATCCTCGAATGATGATGCAAAATTAAATTTTGAGGCAACGAACAATGTTTTAGCCTTTGGTTCATTGTTAATATCACCTTTCTTATGTATATGCATTGTTAGGGAATTAGGAGCTTGGTGATTTGATTAAGGTCAAATCTACAACTTCGTACTCCCATTTCTTAATGACACAATACAATGACGAAAGGTGGATCAGACACTTTCATGTAAATAAAAACTTTATGCAATGTTTGACATGAATTTTAAGGCATATGGTGGAGAAGAAAAACATGTGGTTGTGGTCTATTGTCCCTGTGAGTATCTGTGTAGCTTGTAGTTTATAGCTTGTATGATTATAACAAATCACATCATTTTAAGTTGTCCAACTTGATTATTTTATCTATTTGACCAAAAACTCGGTCAAGTTGACTAAAGACCCTAGTTTTTAAAGTGACATGTATCTTTTGGTCAATTCAATTTACTAAATTGACTTTTCAAAAAACTTGGTCAAAAATCACATTTAGTCAAATAAAACAAAAAAATGACATAGTTAAAAAGATAAATGTTTAGTCAAATGAAATATTCAATTTTGTTTAAACCATATTTATAGTAAAATAAATATAGATTTTTAATATTTATGGTTATCTTGATTAATCAACTTGACCAACAATTTGATTATTAAAATGGTGGTCAAAATGGATATTAATAAATAGGTAGGTGAATAAGTTGGTGGGTGGGTAGGTAGGTTATAAGTACATGCACATGTAAATAAATAATATACCTACCTAGCCTACATAGCTTACCTACTTAGCTAAATAGGTTAGATGGGTTTTTAAGTAGGTAGGTTTAACCTACTTAGGTACTTGGGTCATTAGGTTATGTAGGCACCTAGGTAGGCTTTCAATAGCTAGGTAGGTAAGCTAGGTAATTAAGGTAGGTAGTTAGGTAGACAAACTAGGTGCCTAACCCTAAACCTATCCACTCTCAAAGTTTGAATGCTTTCAACATGCAAAAACATTTTTTATTTGTGTCAAGCTTTGAACCTATAGGGGTGAAAATCCTATAAGGTGTACCACATAGGACGAAAAGGGCCTATTCCTTACTACAATCCTTTTTTACCCTATATTTTGATCCCCATAAAAAGAATTAATCAAAAGTTGTCAAAAAATTTAGAAGGACTATATTTTAAACTATTACAATTTTAGATTCCATCATAATCATCCGTAAATGTGTCTTTTCATAGTAAAAAAAGACTAGGTAAAAAAGACAGAAAAAGGTGACGTTGTGACAAGATTTTGGTACACCTTAAAAAATTTGCACCGATAAACTTTGCAATCGATGGAAAATATTCCAAAAACCTTTATGTCAATCCAAACTATTATGCTTCCCTTGCAATTTTTCAAACATATAATAATGCAATTTTAAGGAATGTCCACTTGTGCTTAGGTGCCTCCTTTGACTATGTTTTTACCCAATTATAGTATCTATAGGTCTTACAAGCATACAATTTTATGACAACACTTTAATTTTTTTCATCCCAATCTAATGGTCAAAATGTAAACAAATGATCAAGATCATGTAAAGTGATTTACATCCACTTCAATTTTTAACCACTTTAATTTTGATCCAACATTCAAGATCTAAAATGGTTGAATATACATGAATATATATCATATATCACATATAATTTGGAGCCATTTTGTGACACTAAAACACCCATACTTTTAGTTCCATGGCATGTTCATAAACAAACATTAAACAAAAATAAAAAACAATGGCCCTTTCATATATATGTTATTTTTTCACTTCAAGGTGATTTTTATAAGAAAAATAATATCATAATGCCTTAATGGCTTATGGACAAAAGAAACATGTCTAATAAATGACATACATTAGATAAATTTGAAGAACTTGCAATATCTTTGGAATTGGTATTGATATCATTCACCACCCAAACTTTCATGCAAAAATACCACCTATAATGCCACTTTTGAAATATATTTTTAACTTTTCATACTTTGTACAGTGTATATTGTTTGTGATAAATACATTCATAGATTTTTAAATCTTTATCATTTTTTAATTTTCTTTTACAAATGATTAACCCATGAAGTTCCAAGCTAATCAACCTTTTTCAAAATTCATAAGAATAATTCCATTTGTGAGAGTTCACATTAAAAAATGATTCCAATGCTATAAACAATATTTGTGACTACAATTTTTGGGGACCTCAACATGCTTTCACATAACTAAACCAACCTAGGTAAGTTAAGTGGTTAAGTTAGGTTATTTGACTTAAGTTAAATGACTACGCTAGGCTACCAAACCTAGTTAAGTTTTAAGCCTTTAAGTTAAATAGCCTAATTAAGTTCTTAACCTAGGTCTAGTGCCTAGTTTAAGTGCCTAACTTAAGTTAGTTCCTTAGCATAGGTGCCTTGTTTAAGCTAGGTCTACCTACCTATCTAAGCTCTTGTTAACTAACAATAATTACCACCATAGGGCAAAATAATCAAAGGTTAATTTTGAAATGGAACTATACCTAATAGTAGTATTTTTTGTGAATTAACTTAAGGGGAAAATAACCATAAATTAATTATGAAGTAGAATTCCAACAAAAAAAATTATGAAATATCTTAGTCTACCTAGCTTAAAAGGCATCCTAGTGATTATCTAGTTACTAGTGATAGGTTCATATTTGCCATCCTTTATTTACTATAGGATGATCACTAGAATAATTAGTTTTTAAAAAATAAGTTAAATTTCACTAACCAAAATATGTGGAGGAAAATAGGATAAGACAAGGAAACTTAGGTGGATAAGGGAAACCCATGTGTGATGGGGAACCACTTTTGGTTTTTTTAATTATTTCTAAGGTTCATTCCCTCATTCTTTCATTCCCTATCATTTTTTATCATTTTATTATTCTTTCATTCTATCATTTTATGTGTGTTAAAGGTATTTTCTATTCTCTCAATAAAACAAAGTAATGTTTTTACTTTGTAATTATAAATTGTCTACAAACATCAACCAGTTTGTTCTTTTTCAAATTTGAAACCCAAAAAACGAAAAAGATTGAATCAAAACATGAAACTATTTTCAAAAGGCAAAAATCCACAATTGGATTCAAGATCAGATTACAAAAGAAGATCAAAAATAAAATATGAAATAAATTGTATTGCACTAAACTGAACTATTTTTCTTTCTCAATCCTCCTACTTATACCTAATATAATGTTGTTTTAAATTAAATAGTCATTAACTAGTATAATAGTTAACAAACTCAAAATTGACACTATGAAAAAATATAAGGTTTTACAATTGGGCTTGTAGCTGGGTTTTCCAATTGCAACAAACACTTGCAACTCATGGTATTTATATGGCCTTGAATGCTATCAGACAAGTTGCAGTAGTTACAATGGACACCCTATGTCATATATAATATCATATCAATGTTATAACTCACATGCAACTATATGTAACTTCTTTGCAACTAATCTCCACATCATATTCCCACACACATTCCAACATGGCAAACAAAGTGCCAACATGGCATTTCATCCATTTGTCAACAAATGACGTATGTTATTACCTTTTGCAACTTATTTACAACTATTTTACAATTAGTTCAAAAAAAATATTCTTTCATTATTTCATTCATCCATTTGATGTGAATGGATTTTATCCCAATCCTTTGCAACTTATTATTTTATGACTAATTCAACGAATATATTCCTTTATTATTTCATTCATCCATTTGACAAATGGATTCTAATATCCTTATCTTTTACAATTTATTTACAACTATTTTATAACTAGTATAACGAATATATTCTTTAATTATTTCATTCATCCATTTGAGCAATGAATTTTGTTCCTATCCTTTGCAACTAACTTGCAACTAAAGATGAAATGAAAATAAAGGATTTAGTTACTAATTTGCAACTAGGTGTTTAAATTTGGGTTTCAAAATAATTGTATGGTAATTGATTTTAGTAGTATTAAACAACTAAATTGTAATTTATAATGCAATTATCCAGACTTCACGCAATCATTATCATGCAATTCTAATTATAATAAACAATGTTGAATTATGTTGGACATCATTATGTATAAACAAGAAATGGATTTTTCAATGCACCTTATCTGCTTGAAATCTATCATGTTATGGCATTTAGTTCCACATATGAAATGAAATCAATAACATATCATAACATTGTAATGTCAAAAATATGAAAATAATCCCTTCAACTTGAATAACACTAATTTACAACTATACTACCATGCAATTTATTTGTCATTAAAATGCAATGTATAGAAGATTAACATATTCCCCCGAAAAAGAAAGAGATACAAACTAAACTATAATTTGTACACTTGCAAATAAAATCAAATATTGTGCTTACAATCAAGTAAATTGAATTACAATTTCAGGTACTTTTGAAACAATCTTACTTTGTATACATAATTTTGATGTACATCCAAAAACAAAAACCTTCAACATTTAAGAACAAGAGTAAGAACCTTCAACATCCAAGAACAAAAGTAAGAACCTTCAATATCCAAGAGTAATAGCAAGAACTTTCAACATCTAAAACCAAAAGTAAGAACTTTTAACATTTAAGAATAAAAGTAATAACCTTTAGTATCCAAAAATAAAAACAAAAACCTTCAACATTCAAAAACAAGAGCAAAATCTTTCAACCTCTCTAAAAACATACACCTTCAAGCTCTTTAAGAAAAAAAAGAACCTTCAACATTCAAGAACAAAAACAAAAATCTTCAACCTCTCTAAGAGCAAGAACAAAAACCTTCAACCTCCAAGAACAAAAACAAAAGCCTTCAACTTCTATAAAAACAAGAACAAGAACCTTCAACCTCCAAGAAAGAAAACAAAAACCTTCAACCTTTTTAAGAGCAAAAACAAGAACCTTCAACCTCTTTAAGAATAAAAACAAAAACCTTCAACCTTCAAGAGAAAAAATAAAAGCCTTCAACCTTTTGAAGAGCAAGAACAAGAACCTTCAACCTCCAAAATAAAAAACAAAAGCCTCCAATTTCTAAGTTATTTAAATAAATAATTTAATTTATAACAACTTTTTTGTTTTAATTCTAAATTAAACAAACAATTATAATCTTAGTTATAACACATGATATGAAAATTACATCACCAAAAGACTAGGAAATACACAAAATGTTTGAATAGAAAGATTTTTTTTAAAGTTCATCTTGAATTTATTGACAATAAGCATAAGCGCATGAAAGTTATTGATGCATTGAGGCAAATCTATTGATATACTACCATGTGTCATTTGCTTAAGGGTTTTTTGCCTGAATTTTAGATTTTTAAATTTCAAATTTTAAGTTGAAATACAATTACATACTAATTGCAAACAAGATGAAATGTCATATATATTGGGGGATGGAAATGTATACACATGGCATGATCATATGTGTTACTCCAGGCCGTACATTTGTTGCAAAGTAGTCGTTGATTAGTAACTAAACTTAATTGTTACATGTAATTAAAGTGCAACTTGTTAACAAAATCAAACATGGTTGACTACAACCATATATACATTGCATACATTGTATTATATAAATATACATCTTGCAACTAATTTCCAACTACAATACAACTCCTTGATTTTTAATGTGGCATTTAATTTATTAATTTGTTGTATTTCATCGGACAATTGCAATGCAATTGTATATTAGTTGTAAGGTAGTCTCGTTGTTACAAACACAATTTTTCATAGTGTGAACTATCGCGACTATTAACCACAAGTTTAACACAAACCTATTCTATCAACAACTGGTTATGTTAATAGACGAATTACTGGTTAACTTAACAGATTGATGAATTTAAGAACCTATTACTAGTTATCAAAACAAATCGAATACCAAATGTCTAATAATAATTTAAAAAATCCTCAAAATAATAATGCTTCACCAATTACCAGTTGGAAACAATTGGTTACTATGTACATAAAATGAAAAATTGGGTTAACAGTGTGTGATTCTAAGAAGATTGGTGTGTGTGAAGTGGGGAAAAATTATACTTATGTGAAGAAAAAAGTATAATGAATTTTGGTCGAAAGTTGTGTCACATCTTTTCTTTTGTGTTTTGCTTTGATTTCTTGAAAGCAAAAGAGAATATTTAATATTAGTTTGATGTAAAATACAATAGCTTTTAGTTTAATTTAATTTTTTTTCAACTTTCACTTCTTAAAATGCTTGTTGGAAATTAATCATTGGAAAATAGTTGCAACAAGAAGGTAACTATAATAGGAATGTAGTTGCAACGAGAAATTGGTTGCACTTGATGAAAATTGTTGTAGTAGGAAGGTGATTAATAGGAAAACAACAACTACAAAGGATGAAGGCACCAAGTTAGTGATGTATTTTCCATAACAAAGGTATTGTCTAAGGATTAGAAAGTAACTACCTTCTAACCCTCCATTTTTAGTTTTGGTTTTGACAAAGAAATGCATTTTCAAAAGTATTTTTTCCATCATTTTTTATTCAATTTTTACCCAACATCCATTTCCTCATGATAGTAGTTAGGCTACTAATTCCACAATCTTATAACTCTATTTACGTATTAAGTCAAACATTTATTCATTTTAATTAGTAATCAAAATGATAATTAACCAAGTTAACAATTGATATAAACAATCAAAAAACAAGCAATCAAAAAGACCATTAGTCAAAAAAACTTGTGTTGATCAAATTAGTAATTAGTTTGTCCAATATGACTAATTGGTCAAATTGGCAAATGTCACAATTTGGTTTCTTAAATCAAATTTTCTAATTAAAAAATCATGATTTGTAATAATGTATATAAACTAATTCACATAGCTCAATATCTAGAGTTTTCTAAACTATTTGCTATTAGGAATTCAACTATCCATCTTGCAATGTATTTCTTAAACATGGGCTCAAATAGGTTAAATGCCTTATATATGATTCCTTTGAATGTTTTTAATCCCTACATGTGTTGAGAATTCAAGCTCAACTAGTTAAGTTTCATTACTTACTGGAGTAGGAAAGTAACTAGGTTACTTTCACAAGGTTGAATTACTTTCTTTACTTATTTTAGTTTGGTTATTTGTGGTTTGGTCTTGTAGTTAAATACCTTGGTGTTGATGGTTTGTTT
>Ga0116229_10000561_pt1 | contig 50589 bp, 37 predicted proteins | sample S1TSphgellanicum_3_FD_87313 | JGI IMG/M metagenome (GOLD analysis project Ga0116229, IMG submission 87313) | Host-associated microbial communities from peat moss isolated from Minnesota, USA - S1T2_Fc - Sphagnum magellanicum MG | ecosystem: Host-associated > Plants > Peat moss > Unclassified... | reverse complement strand
GGTCGGCGCCGACGACGGCCTGCCGGCCGACCTCGCAAACGAAGGCTTCGTCCTGCACTATCAGCCGATCGTGGCGACCGACGACGAGCGGATCGTCGGGGCGGAAGCGCTCGTCCGCTGGAATCATCCGCTGCGCAAACTCGTGCCGCCCGACGCCTTCATCCCGCTCGCCGAGCAGACGGGGCTCATCCTCAAAATCGGCGAGTGGGTTTTCCGCACGGCACTGCTGCAGATGCGCGCGTGGGACGAGGTCGGCGTCCACGTCAATCGCATGGCCATCAACATTTCGGGCCGCCAGTTCCACCACAGCAATCTCGTGGAAATGGTCGAGCGGCTTCTCGGAGAGACGGGCGTCGATCCCAATCGGATCGAGCTCGAGCTCACGGAAACGGTCGTGATGCGCGACGTCGAGGCGACGATCGTCACGCTCGCGCGGCTCAAGACGCTCGGCGTGCACCTCTCGATCGACGATTTCGGCACCGGGTACAGCTCCCTCGCGTACCTCAAGCGCTTCCCCATCGACACGCTGAAGATCGACCGTAGCTTCACACGCGACACCTCGAACGGGGCCGCGGACGCCGCGATCGTCGGGACGATCGTGGCTCTCGGCCACAACCTCGGCAAGCGCGTGGTCGCCGAGGGCGTCGAGACCCGGGGCCAGATCGATTTCCTGCGGAGCATCGCCTGCGACGAGTTGCAAGGCTTCTACTTCAGCCGCCCGCTCCCGGCGCCCGAATTTGCGGGGTTCTACCGCAATCCAATGCACGGACTGCAGCAATCCCCGCCCCGGGTTCGGCGGCGGGTGAGCCGTTTCCCGAGCCAGCGCTTGCCTTTAGCCGAGTAACCGAGGGTCGTCTCCACCTGTGATCCCGGACGCTTGCTTCGGGAGCAGGAGATTGCCAGGAATGTGATCTATTTCACACTCCTGCCACTCACTTAGGAGCCGCTCACATGCTCGTCGCCTTCTTCTCGTTTGCGTCGTTCTTCGCGTCGCTTGCCGGTGCGCTGCACCCGCACACCGACGTCACCATCCCGATCTACCCGATGGCCGTCGTCGCGCCGAAGCACGTCAAGCCCGCGGTCACGATTCCGATCTATCCGATGTAATCGCAATCGAGCCCGCGATTGTGGGCTCGGTGCGATTTACGCGACGCTGTCGGCGTCGTGGTTCGAGGGCAAAGGCGCGTAGAAACTTGCGCAGCCTTTGCCATTTCTTTTGCTCGTGTAGAGGGCGGCGTCGGCGTTCCGTAACAGTTCCGCCGCGGTGCGCCCGTGCTCGGGGAACATCGCAACGCCCACGCTACCGCCGATCGTATATTTGCGTCCGTTGATCAAAAACGGGCGCGCGAGGCGCTCGATCAAACGCCGCGCGACCTCGGCGGCGTCCTGCTGATGTTCGGCGCTCGTTTGCAGCACGAACTCGTCGCCGCCGATGCGCGCGATCGTTTCCTGTTGCCGTAAGACCTTCTCCATACGTGTGGCCGCGATCTTGAGCAGCTCGTCGCCGACGGCGTGACCGTCTTCGTCGTTCACGTTCTTGAAGCCGTCGAGGTCGATATAGTGCAGCGCGAACACGCGATCCGCACGCTCCGCGGACGCGATCGTTTCCTCGAGTTGCTCGTTGAGATTCGCGCGGTTCGCGATACCCGTCAACGGATCCGCATACGCCAGATCGTCCAAACGCTTTTGATGCCGCTTCGTGCGGATCGACGACGAGACGAGCGAACCGACCAGGCGGAGTAGCTGACGATCGGGTTCCGGAAGCGTTTCCGGACGCGGCTTACGCGAGCCGAGAAACAGCGCGCAGTGCGGTAGCTTGTCGCTGAAATCTCCGGGGAAGGTATACGCGGCACAGTAACGCCACGCATACGGCCGCGATAAATTTGCGAAGCGCGCGAGATGCGGCGGCAAGCGCTCGATACGGAAGGTGATCGGCAGGCCCGCACGACTCGCCTCGACCGCGATCGCTTTTTCGAGCCGGCAGTCGCCGGGCGAAAACGTTCCGTCTTCGCCGAGAACCGCGGAGATGCGCGGCTCTTCGCCATCGAGCCATTCGAGCGTGGCGGCCCATTCGTAACCGAGCGCACGGCTGGCGAACGCGAGCGCGCGCTCGATCTGCACGGATGGCTTCGTGCCCGCCGACGTGACGATGAGATAGAGTTCTTCCATTCGCGCGACCTGCGCTTCTTCATCGACCGTCGAATCGCTCAGTTCTCTCGCGCGCGCGTTCGCGCGGACCGTTCGCGCGAGCGAGCGCCACACGGAGATCAAAATCAACGCGAGCGATGCGACCGCTCCGGCCGTGAGCGCGTAGAAGAATCGCCCTTCGTCTCTGGCACGCGCCACGCTCTCTTCTTCCGCCGTCGCGAGCGCTCGCATCGAGTCGAACTGCGCGTCGACCATGCCGTGATAGAGGTCCGAATCCCACGGGCGCGACCCGACCGCGAGAGCCGCACCCGTGAACGTCGCGAGATCGCGAGCGAGCGCACGCCGCGTGCTCGGCGAGACGCCCGCGGCGATGCGCGCCTCGTTCGCACGCGAACGCAGCACCAGCACGTTCATGCGATGCAGATCGCCGGCGGCCGGGGCGCCGTCGTGCACGAACGATTCGGCGAGGCGCGATATCTGTTCGACGAGGAGGGTCTCCGTCGCGATCGCACCGACATCGCCGACACGATCGGCCCGCTGCTCGAACAGCATCGAAGCCGGGATGAAAAAGAGAATGGCGAACACGATCGCGCCGGCAGTCAGCTGCCGGAAAATCGAACCGCTTTTTTCTTGGAATTCGCGTGACATCTCGATACTGACAGTATCGACATCGCGAGGGGCCGGAGCCACCGCGGCGAGCGATGGTGCATTGTGTCACTCGTCGCGGACGTTCGTACCTATGCGAACGCCTTCACTCGCACACGCGAGAAATTCGATCGTTCGCGCGCGTTAGTGGTGCGTCGGACTTGGCGCGGGCGACGGTGAGGATGTCGGAGCCGGCGAGGCAGCGGCTTCGAGCGCGCCGGGCGCGTAGGGAACTGGGCCGAAGCTCTTGACCGGAATCGGTGAGAATGCGGGCGGACCGGCGACGATCGGAGCGGCCTTCGCGGCGCTCGGCGCGACGCGATATCGAGCGCGGAAGATGTACGAGCCCGCAAGATACGTGCATCCACGAATTGCGGGAACGTACGTGGTCGAGATCGCGGCATCGTAGGTCGCGGCGTCGAGCAATTCGTCGCCCGAGGATTTCACGACGACCGCTTTCGCGATCGAACCGTTCGGCAGCAGCTCGACATCGACGTCGACGACGCCCGCCTTGTGCCGATCCTTCATCGCTTCCGTGTAAATCGGCGCGGACAGATGGTCGATGCGCGCCTCGCTATCGGGCTGGGTGCACGAGCTACTCGAGACGGGAGCGGCGGTCGCAACGGCTGGGGCGGAAACGGCAACGATGATCGGCATGTGCTTCGTCCTCTCTCCCTTAGGCATCGTCAGGCAGAGGTGTGAGCTTTAGCACGTTTTCGCCGGGAAATCGGCTTGCATTTCGGCAGAACGGGGCGTATGCTGTGACTCGTGTGTTTGTCCAAATGCACAGTCGAAATAGGTTCTAATATGACATTTGATCAATGGATCGACGCCGTGAACGCCCAGGTCCGCGGCCAGGGCGGCGGTGCCGTTCACACCGAGGAGCTTTCCTGGGACGGCGCCGTGTGGAAGAGCGCGGGCAACACCGCGGTGGCCGCGCTCGCCGATGACGGCGTGACCGCGAAAGTCTTCTTCGACGGCGGCGAGAAATTCTCGCTCGCATTCGACCGGCCGGAAGGCGAGCCGCTGGCGCTCGCGACCGCGATCGTGGAGCGGCTCAGGGTCTAAAACCGTCGAAGAGCCGGCATATGCCGGTTCCCATGCGCGCGCTTCGCGCGTTCGTCTGCCTCGCCGCCTGCGCGTTCGCCGGAGGCGCGGCGACGGAGCGCTCGCGCGCATCCGACGCCCCCGCCCGCGCCGACACCCCCTTCGTCGAGCTACACTGGCGTAACATCGGCCCCTTCCGCGGCGGGCGAACCGTCGCGATCGCCGGCGTTCCGGGACATCCCGGCATCTTCTACATGGCGCCGAACAACGGCGGTGTCTGGAAGACGGTCGACGGCGCGCGGACCTGGACGCCGATTTTCGACGGCCAGGATACGGGCTCGGTGGGCGCGCTCGCAATCGCGCCGTCGGACTCGAACGTCGTGTACGTCGGAAGCGGTGAAGGCTTACGGCGCCCCGATCTCTCGACCGGCGACGGTATCTACATCTCGCGCGATGCCGGTGCGACGTGGCAGCACGGCGGTTTGCGCGACGGGCAGCAGATCCAGCAGATCGCCGTCGACCCGCGCGACCCGAAGCGACTTTTCGTCGCGGTCGTCGGCCACCCGTTCGGACCGAACGAGCAACGCGGACTCTACCGTTCCGTCGACGGCGGGCTCACCTTCGAACGCGTCCTAGGCGACGGCGGCGGCGACGTCGGCGCGGTTGCGGTCACGATCGACGACGCGCATCCCGACACGATGTATGCGGCGCTTTGGGCGTCGCGCAACGGTCCGTGGAATCTCACGCAAGTCTACGAGCTGTACGACCGCGGTGGGCTTTTCAAATCGACGGACGGGGGCACGACGTGGACGAAGTTGACCGCGGGCTTACCCGCGCACGTCGGTCGCATCGGCATTTCCGTTTCACCCGCCGACCCCACGCGTCTCTACGCGCTCGTCGAGAAAGTCGACGGCTGCGGCGTCTTCCGCTCGAGCGATTCCGGCGCGACGTGGACGCAAACGAACGACGAAGAGCGTGTCTGCGGACGAACCGAAGATTTCGCGGGCATCACCGCGGACCCGCACGATCGCGATGAAGTCTACTCCGCGAACACGACGACGTACCGCTCGCTCGACGCCGGCGCCACGTGGCTCGGAATCAAGGGCGCGCCGGGCGGCGACGACTACCACACCGTGTGGATCGATCCGAACGATTCGAAGACGATCGCACTCGGCGTCGATCAAGGCGCGACCGTTTCGATCGACGGCGGCACCACGTGGAGCTCGTGGTATAACCAGCCGACGGCGCAGTTCTATCACGTGATCGCCGACGATCGCTTTCCGTATCGCGTCTTCGGCGGTCAACAAGAAAGCGGGAGCGCCGAAGTGCTGAGTCGCGGCAACGACGGCGCGATTACGTTTCGCGAATTCCATCCCGTCGGAACCGAAGAATACGGCTACGTCGCGCCGGATCCGCACCATCCGTGGTTGATCTACGGCGGGAAGACGACCGTGTACGACGAGCGCACGGGCCAAACGCAGGACGTCTCGCCGACGTTCGATCGCAAGACGTATCGTTTCGATCGCACGAACCCGCTCGTGTGGGATCGCGTCGACGGAACGACACTCTACCTCGGGCTCAACGTCGTCTTCGCGACGCGCGACGGCGGCCATACGTGGGCGGTCGTCAGCCCCGATCTCACGCGCGCGAACCCGGGCGAACCCGCGACGCTCGCGCGTTTCGCCGCGGGTGATCCGAAAAATGGAAAACATCGCGGCGTCGTCTACAGCCTCGCGCCCTCGTACGTCGATCGCGCGACGATATGGGCGGGCACCGACGACGGGCTCGTGTGGATCACGCGCGACGGCACGAAGCACTGGCACGACGTCACGCCGCCCGCGCTGGGACCGTGGAGCCGCGTCACGCAAATCGATGCGGGACATCGCGATCCGCTCACGGCGTACGTCTCCGTAAGCAGGCAGCGCCTCGACGATCTCCATCCGTACGCCTATCGCACGCACGATGGCGGAAAGACGTGGCGTTCGATCGTCGCCGGCATACCGGACGACGAACCGGTCAACGTCGTGCGCGAGGATCCGCAACAGCCGGGCCTTCTCTTCGCCGGCACCGAGAAGACGATCTACGTTTCGTTCGACGACGGCGACCGTTGGCAGTCGCTGAAGAACGATCTGCCGGTCACGTCGATGCGCGACCTCGTCGTGCACGGCGACGACGTCGTGGTAGGAACGCACGGACGATCGTTCTGGATCCTCGACGACGTCGCACCGCTACGCGAATGGGCGCGTAATCGCATCGCGGCGAACGCGTTGCATCTCTTCAAGCCGGCACTCGCGTATCGCGTGCGGCGCGACACGTATACCGACACGCCGTTGCCGCCCGACGAGCCGGTCGGTGAAAATCCGCCGGACGGCGCGATCTTCGACTACGCGCTTCCCGCCGATACGTCGGGGCGCGTGACGATCGCGATCGACGACGCATCGGGCCGGCGCATACGAACGTTCGCGAGCGACGACCCGCCGGAAGCCATCGCCGCGAACATCGACGTGCCGACGTATTGGGTGCGTCCGACGCGCATCCCGAGCGCGTTGCCCGGCACGCACCGCTTCGTTTGGGACCTGCGCGAGACGCCTCCGAACTCGTTCGACCACGACTATCCGATCTCGGCGATCGTCCACGATACGCCGCGCACGCCCGAAGGCGTTCTCGTGCGTCCGGGCACGTTCGTCGTCACCGTCACGGCCGGCGGGCGACGCTCCACGCAAACGTTGCGCGTCGTCATGGATCCGCGCGTCACCGCATCGCCGGCGGCGATCGACGATCAGTACGCACTCGCCGAGAAGATCGCAGGCGAGATGAATCGCACGTTCGCGCTCGCGTCGCACGCGAAAGACGCGGCGAGCGCCGCGCGTTTGCGAACGGCGAATGCCGAGCTCGCACGCTATCTCGATCTCGTCGAGGGCGCCGACGCGGAACCGACCGTGAATCTTCATTCGACGGTCGGTTCGTTGATCCAGGGAATCGTTAGCGGCGGGCGCATTCCTCAACCGCAAGGTGCGGACGAACCCTAGACGATTCTAGTGGTGGTGATCGCCGCCGCCGTGATCGCCGCCGCTCGATTGCGGGCGCTGCTCGCCGCCGCCGCGGCTCGGCGTGCCTTCGGCACGATACGCGGGCTGCGCGCGGTAGGCCGGAGCTTCGGTGCGGTAGACCGGCGCCTGCGAACGATAGGCCGGTGCTTGCGATCCGTACGTCGGCTGCGACCGGTACGACGGCGCACCGTACGAGGTCGGCTCGCCGCGATAGACCGGCACGTGCGAGTTCGTGTTTGCCGATTCGCCGCGGTACACCGGAACGCTCGTGCGCGTTTCCGTTCCGTAGCGGTAGTCGTGGCCGGGGTTCGGATGGACCGTGCCGTCGCCGTGACCCGAGTACGTGTTCTCGACGTGATTCACGATCGCGACGCGATTGTAGATGCGCGCTCCGCCATTGTAGTGGAAGCCGCCGTGAAAATCGTTCCCGTGCCACCAGCCGACGTTCCCGAAGAAGAACGACAGGCCGAACGATGGGCCGACGTAGTAGTCCCACGGCTGGCCGCCGTAGTAGGCGACGCCACCGTCGTCGGCATTGAGGTCGTACGGCGTATCGATCTCGTTCGCCGCGAGAAAGTCGCCGTCGTTCTCGCCGAGGATGCTCACGACCATGCCCGGCTCGAGCGTGATGCCCGTCGGATTGATGATCGTTCCGTCGTGAAGTTGAACGTTGTCGATGAAACCACGCTCGTCACGCACGGCGAGGTTGTAGCCGCCGTCGAACGATTCCACGTACCCGCGGATCTGTTCGTCCGGAGCCTGTTGCGCGTAAGACGGGATGTCTTGCGCTCGCGCGCTCAGGGGCGCTGCTAGGGTTAGCGCCGCCGTTGCGGCGATGAAGAATTTAAACATAGTGCACTCTCAACGTCGCGACATGCCGATACGTCCTGGGGGCTAGCTTGGGTCTCGGCTGCCGCGGACTCAGCGTCCTCTCACCCCGAGTTAAGAAACGTCTTACCGGAGGGCTCGCGTCCGCAATTCCTCGCCGAGCGGCGCAAAGCCGCTACTGGGCGCGCGCGTGGCTTCGGCGGCGTACGGCGTCGCGAGCGTCAAGCGCCGCGCGCGGCGGTCGACCGTACGCACGGATACTTCGACCGTCTCCCCGATCTCGTAGTCGGCGGGATCCGCATCGCTATCGCGCATGACGCCCACGACGCCGGGTGCGAGCTCGATCGAAAGCCGCGGTTCTTTGGCAACCACCTTGCCCTCCACGACCGTCCCCGTCTTGAGGAGATCGGCGTGGTCGCGCCATGGGTCGGGCAGCGCGTTCTTACGCGAGAGCGAAATCTTCTTGCCGCCGTCGTCGACGCGGAGCACCTCGAGTTCGAGCCGCTCGCCGACGCTCACGGCGTCTGCCGCCTTCTCCACGCGCTCGAGCGCGAGTTCGCTCATCGGAATCAAGCCGTCGATACCACCGAGATCCACGAACGCGCCGAAATCGGTGAGGCGCACGACGACGCCTTCACGACGCTGGCCCGGGACGAGCGAACGCAAGAGTTCGGCACGCTTGGCACGCCGGATCTCTTCGAGCGCGCGCCGCGCCGAAACGACCGCGCGTCGCCGCGGCGCGTCGAGATCGAGCACTTTGAGCGGCAGAACGGTTTTCACGAGCGCATCGAGCGTGCCGCCTTCCGGCGCGCGGACTTGCGACGCCGGAAGAAATCCGCGAATGCCGCCGATATCCACGAGCAATCCGCCCTTCACGACGGAAACGACCGTGCCGGACACGTTCTCACCGCTCTCTCGTGCCGCAACGACCGACTCCCACGCCTCGGCCGCTCGCTTGCGAAGTTCGGCGAGTTCCTCGTCGCTCGGCTTCACGAACGGACGCGCCGGCGGACGTGGGCGGGACGCTTTTCGCGAACCGACGACGTTCGGCGATCGCGCTTCTGCCGCATTCGGCGTCGCGCTATCGGTCGTGATCGGAGCCTCGATTTCCGGCGGCGGCGACGTTACGGCGTCGCTCGCCGGTGGCGCAACAACGCCGTTGCCGTCGGCGGTCACGCCTGCCGGCTCGAGCGGAGGCTGCGACGCCACACTCGATTCCACGCCGACGGGTTCGGGAGATACCGGATGTTCCGGTTCGAGCGCGACGTGAACGGGTGTTTGCGAATCTTCCATGGTCGAGATACCGCCTACGCCGCCTATCGAAATGTCCCTACGATAGGGCGGCCGTAGGCGCTCGACCTCGGTCAGACGCGCGCGCCCCGGCCCGTCAACAGATTGAAGACGAAGAGCACCACGACCACAACCAGCAAGAGATGGATCAACGCGCCGCCCACGTGCAGCGCGAATCCAATGATCCAAAGCACGAACAAGATGCTGATGATCGTCCACAAAATTCCGGCCACAATTCGCTACCTTTCGGGTTCCGGCACCGCGCAAGTGCGGCTCCGACCACGCTAGCCTACCCTCTTTTGTTAGCATTCATTCCTGTGAACCGATCGATCCGCCGAGGGCGGTCGGAGCGGCGCCACGAACGGGTGCGGTCGACGCGTGGCGTCGATGGGCGGGCGATTAGCTCAGCTGGGAGAGCGGCACCTTTACACGGTGATGGTCGGCGGTTCGATCCCGTCATCGCCCATATCCGGCCGACGAGCGAACGACGCGCTCGTCTGCGGCGTCCTAATAATGCTTATTGCGAACGCTACGGTACTGACATTATTTTTGCCGGCGCCTAATATTCGTGCGTCACATGCGCGAATATGTATCGGAGTCGAGAGTGTGAGGTCGGCCGGTTTTTCGGCCGCTCACAGGTTCTCCGATACGGGTATTGTTCGCGATGTCATGCACCGTGGTACTTCGACGTTTTCCGGCGGTCGCTCTCTCTGTGGCCGTCAGCATCGCCGTTGTCGCGCCGTCGGCGGGAGCGCAGAGCGCGCCTCCGGTTCTCGGTATCGCGGTCGAGGGGTCGCAGACGATCGACGCGACCGGTGTCGGAAGCGTTACGGCGCTCGTTCATCTCACCGACGGCGCCGGGAAGCCGATTGCCGATGGCACGGCGGTCAGAGCGGTTATCGAAAGCGGCGACGCACGACTCGATGCCGGACCCTCGAGCGATCTCACGGCCGACGCATCCGGTAGCGTCACCCTCACGATCTTTCCGGGGACCCGCGCGGGCCCACTCGTGATCCGGCTCGACGCCGGCAACGCATCCGCCGACGTCGATTTCGATCTCACCGCCGCGCTACGCAAGCCGATCGTCGTCGGATACGCCACGGGCGGCATCGGCCCCGTGCCCGGCTGGATCGACACGAGCGACGGCGCGGCCGCCGGCACGGATACGCGGCGCGGCGCCGTCTCGCTCTTCGGCACCGGAGAGATCGCGACGAACACGCGCGCCACCTTCGCCTACGATTCCGCGGACGCGCTCCAGCAAACGATCGCCTCCGGACCGTATCTCGATAATCCGGACGATCGTCCGTTTCCGACGTACGGCGATGCGTCGATCCGCTACGACGACGCGCTTTCGACCAACCGGCTCTTCGCGTCGGTGCAAAACGGCCTCTCGAGCGCGATGTACGGCCAGTTCTACGCGCAGGCCGCACCGAGTTCGGCCGTGGGCGGCTACGACGTGCTCGTCAACGGCGCGCGTGTGTACCTCGGCGGCAATTCGATCGGCGGCGGCGCGTTCACGGCGCGTAACGATATCGCGTACGCGCGCGTCGTGCTCGCACCGACGGGACTCGCGATCGCGAATCAAGCTTTCCACCCCGATATCGTGATCGGCAGCGACGTGCTGACGCTCGTCCATCTCGACCGGCGCACGGGCGCGGTCGTCTCGCAAACGCTCCTCGCCCGCGGTAGCGACTACGTGCTCGACTACGCGACCGGCCAGTTACGCTTCCTCAACATCATTCTGCCGTACGACGACGCGTTCGATCCGCAGGTCGTGATCGCGCAATACGAATACGGCGGTCCGGGCGCGGTTTCCACGATGCTCGGCGGTAAGGCGACGGCAAAACTTTCGCCGGCCGCGCACGCCGATGCGTGGTATCTCAACGATGCCGTCGGCAGCGGGAACCTCTCGCTCGTCGGCGAGTCGCTCGCGGGCACGAGTCCGAACGTCACGTGGTCGGCGAGTCACGAGTACAGTCAGGGATTCTTGCCGCTCTCGACGTCCGATTACGGCAACGAAGGCGATGCGTATCGTGCGGACCTCGTCGCGCATACGAATGCGCTGAAACTCCACGTCGCGTTCTCCGACGCGGCGGCCGCGTACGACAACCCGTTCGGAAACTACACGACGCCCGGACTCATGTCGCTCGATGCCGCTTTGGGAATCGGGCTCGGCCGCATCAGCGAGATCGAACTCAGCTATCTCGCCGCGCACAACATCCTGCCCGCGACGACGGGCGTGCAAGCCATCGCCAACAGCGACGCACGCACGGGCATCCGTTTGCGGGTCACGCCGTCGAAACGCCTCGACTATCACGTGGGGCTCGTCGACGATGCGGCGGCGAGCAACGGCGTCGTCAATCCCACGCTCTTCGCAACCGGCGGGTCGCTCGCGCCGAACGCACCGGGCGCGTTCGCGTTCCTTCCATCGTTCGACACCGCCGCATATGCCGCGGGATCGGGTCATTCGCTCGACGCGGACGCGGGCTTCGATTGGCGTTTCACACCGCGCGCGACGGTCGGGCTCTCGCGCTTACAGCCGCTCGGTTCGGGCTTCGACCCCTACGATCCACCGCAGACGCAAGCGGAGCTCGACCTCGACGTCGGCACGAACGGAAAGGCCTTCGTTCGCCAACTCTGGCAGCAAGAATCGAGCCAGTCGCTCGCGGCATCGCAAGTCGGCCAGACCTACGCCTCGACCGCGCAGAGCGAAACGAGCGTCGGCTTCGAACAGCAGATCGGCCCCGCGACGTATCAGACGGGCTACGCCGTGGACCACACGGCGAGCGGCACCGACCTCTTCGACGCGATCGGCGTTCGGACGAAGCTCGTGACGAGTCCGCATCTCAACGCGGACGGGTTCGTACAGATCGGCGACTCGCTCTACTCCACGTACGGTACGCCCGGTGCGGCGCCGTTCTTCACCACGTTCGGAACGTCTCTCGACTACTCGAAGAACGCGTTTCACACGACGGGCCAAGTGCAGATCCGAACGGGTTTCGATTCGGGAAGCACCTATCAAATCGGTGCGAGCGGCCCGATCTCGCCCGCGGTTTCGCTTTTCGGATCCTACACGGGATCGTATACGGAAAACGTCTTCGATACCGAAGGTCGCGGCGGCCTCGCGTATCGCCCGTCGCGCAACGACCGCTACGTGACGCTCCTCTCGTTCGACGTGTATCGCACGAACCTCACCGACTACGATGCGTACGTCACGAACGTCGCGCAACTGCAAGAGTTGTACCGCTCGAGTTCGCGCACCGAATGGGCGGCAAGCATCGCGTACAAACTGACCGGCGACGCGTACTTCGCGCCGCGCACGACGATCTACGGCGCGCGCGTCGACCAACGCATCGGTTCGCGCTTCGATCTCGGAAGCGAAGCGAACTGGAGCGACGTCGCGCCGCTCGGCAGTACGAACGCAACGGGCTTCGCACTCGAAGCCGGCTATCGTCTCGGGAGCTCCGTGCGCGCGGCCGTCGGCTACAACTTCTCGGGCTTCGCGGATCCGAGTACCGCGGTGAGCCCGACGCATCGCGGCATCTATCTCACCTTGAGTTCGTACATCGACCGCATCATCGGTTGGGGCAGAGGCCAGTAACGTGTCGATCCGTAAAGCGCTCGCCTCGTTCGGCGCCGCACTCGCCCTCGGGATGTTCCTGGGTGCCGCGCGCGCCGAAGCCACCCCCATCTCGGTCAACAAGACGTTCACGCCGAACTCGATCCCCCTCGGGGGCACGTCGGTCGTCACGGTCACGTTGCAGAATAGCAACACGACGTCGGCCGCGGCGATCTCGAATTTCGAAGACGACATCACGACGATGAGCGGAGACGGCGTCGTCGATACCGCCGCCGGCGTCACGACCACGTGCCCGGGCGGCACGCCGTCGATCGCGGGCCAAGTCGTGTCGATGACCGACGGATCGATTCCGGAAGCACCGAGTTCGATCGTCCCCGGCAGCTGCACGATCACGTTCTCGGTTCTCGGAAATCACGCGGGCAACGGCATGAACACGATCGCGGCGGCGAACGTCACGACATCGCTCGGAAGCCCGCTCGGCGACGTGACTCAGACGCTCGCCGTGCTCCCGGCGAACGTGACGGTCGGCGCGAGCGCGAACGTGACGACGCTCGTCGGATCGACGGGACAAGTCGTCTTCACCGTGACGAATCCGGCGGCGGGCGTCGCGCTCACCGATGCCGGATTTTCGATCAACGGATCGTCCACGCTTCCATTCACCGTCGCGAGCGCGGTCAGCAGTTGCGGCGGCACGGTCACGACGCCTGGAGCCGGCGTCACGTCGGGGGCGATCTCGCTTTCCGGCGGCACGATTCCCGCGGGCGGAACGTGTACGATCACGATCCAGACGACGTCGAGCGTCGTTTCGACGGTGAACTACACGCTACCGATCGGCAGCGTCACCGACGATCAGGGAGCCACGAATAGCGGCGCCGCATCGGATCAAAACAAGTTCGTCGTCGGGCAACCGAACGTCACGAAGAGTTTCAATCCGACGGCGATCTTGCCCTCAACCGGCAAGTCGGTGCTTACGATCAACGTCGCGAACGTCTTGACGTCGCAGGCGCTCACCGCCGCACAAATCATCGACCCGTTGCCGGCGGGCCTCACGCTCGACGCAACCGCACCGACGTACACGAATTGTGGAACCGCACCGTCGCCGACACTTACCGGCGTCGGCACGGGGACCGTCACCGTATCGGGGATGACCATTCCCGCCGCGGCCACCTGCGTGATCCACGTGACCGTCGATGCGTCGGCGACGCAAGGCTCCGTGACGAACACGATTCCCGCAAACGATTTCTCCGCGACCGTCGGAGCATCGACGATCGCGAGTTCCGCCGGTCCCGCGTCCGCGACGCTCCTCGTCACGGGACCCGGCGGCGGCATCTCGACGGGAAAAGCGGCGGCACCGACCTCGGCCGGACCGAACGTGCCGATCCTCATCACGCTCACGTTCAATAGCCTCGCTGCGGGAGCGTTTACCGGCGGCACGTTCACGGACAACCTGCCGCAGACGCCGCAACCGATGGCGGCGGTCAACGACGCGACGCATCTGCCGACAGCCACGAATTGCGGCGCGACGCCCGCCCTCACGGTAACGGCGGGCGCGACGAGCGTGAGCGGGAGCAACCTCGCAATCGCGAGCGGCTCGACGTGCACGGTGAAATTCTACGTGGAGTTCACGACGCCGACGCCGGGCGTCAATCGCATCGATACGAATACGCTCGTGGGCTCGAACGTGTCGTTTACCGGAACCTCGGGCGCCGTGTCGCCCGGAAGCAGCCCGGCCGTGAACATCACGGAGCTTCCCGTCGTCACGCTTTCGAACTACGTCGCGAGCGGGCAGAACCTGATCAACCAACCGATCTCCGTCACCGCATCGATGAACGATACGACGGGCACGACCGACAACAACTTCGTCGCGACGTTCCCGCTCACGGCAACGAAAGTGAAGCTCGCACCGAGCCCGAACTTCACGTTCGGCCCGGGCTGCCCCGCGGGTCTGACCGCGGCGAACATCACGACGGCGGCCGGCGGCGAGTCGTTCACCGTCAACGTCGGAACGATCTCCGCCACGTGCACGATCACCTATAACGTCATCGACGAAGGCGGCGTGTCGGGAAGCTTCACGCCGGCCGCACCGAGCTATACGAGCCAGCTCAGCGGCGGCGCGACCGCAACGTTCACGGCGACCAACGCCGTCACGTTCGCAACGACGAACATCAACATCACGAAGGCGTTCTCGCCGAATCAGATTCAATCGGGATCGCAATCGACCACGAGCATCGGATTGACCGTCTCGGGCGTGAGCGGCTTCGCGCAGACGACGGCAAACGGCGTCGCGTATTCCGACACGCTGCCGGCGGGACTCTCCTTCGCGACGCCCGCGAACGTCACGTTCGCGGGATGCCAACAGACCGGGCAGCCCGCGCCGAGCTCCACGATCACGGGACAGACGATCGCGTTCTCCAACCTCTCGCTGCTGACGGTCGGCTCGACACCGACCACGTGCATGGCGTCCTTCTCCGTCACGTCGACAACGCTCGGCGCGCGCTCGAACGTCATCGCTCCCGGCGCCGTCACGTCGACCGCCGGCGTCACGAACTCGCAGGGCGTCAACGCATCGATCACCGTGCAATCGGGCATCGCGATCGCGAAGACCTACGTCTCGCCGACGTTGCAGATCGGCGGCACGGATTACATCCGCTTCCTGCTCACGAACAGCATTTCGTCGACCGCGCTCACGGGCGGAACGCTCGTCGACAACATGCCGAGCGCGCTCGCGCTCGCGAGCACGACGCTCGGCCCCGCGCTCGCGGGCGACCCCGCGGCGTGCGCGGCATCCATCACGGTCGGCGCGGTCGGAAGCAGCAGCTTCACGGTCGGCAACGTTCAAATTCCCGGTGCGCCGAGCGCGAGCGTTCCAGGCCAATGCGTCGTCTACGTGCTCGTCAAAGCATCGCCGACGGCCGCGCCCGGTACGACGACGAACACGATCGGCGTCGGCCAACTCAACGTCGGCGGCTATTCGAACCAAACCGGAACGACGGCAAACAACACGCTGACGGCCGCGCCGAACGTGACGCTCGCGAAAGCGTTCTCGCCCGTGACCATCGCGCCCGGCGGCACGTCGACGCTCACCATCTCGGTCGCGAACACCGCCAACGGCTCGGCGCCGCTCTCCGGCATGACGCTCGCGGATGCGCTCCCTGCGGGCATGACGATCGCACCGACGCCGAATGCATCGACGACCTGCGGCGCGGGCACCGTGACCGCCGTGGCCGGCGCATCGAGCCTCGCCCTCGCGAACGGCAGCGTCGCGGCAAACGCGACGTGTACGATCGTCGTGACCGTCACGAGCGCCACGAGCGGCATCTCCACGAACACGATTCCGGCGAACGCGTTCGGCTCGACGCAGGGCGCGACGAACGCGGCGCCCGCTTCCGCGGTGCTCAACGTCGGGAATATCTCGGCGGTCACGCTCGCGAAGAGTTTCTCGCCCGTCGCGATCCCCGTGAACGGCACGTCCACGCTCACGATCTCGATTGCGAATACGGCAACGAATGCGGTTCCGCTCTCTGCGATCGGGCTGAGCGACGGCTTACCCGCGAACGTGACGATCGCGGCGACGCCGAACGCGGCGACGACGTGTCCGGGCGGAGCCGTCACGGCGAATCCCGGCGGCACGGCCCTCGTGCTCTCCGGCGCGAGTCTCGCAGCCGGCGCGACGTGCACGATGAGCGCGTCGGTCACCTCGGCAACGACGGGTATCTACGTGAATACGATTCCCGCATCGTCGCTCTCGAACGCGCAAGGCTCGACGAACGCCGCGCCGGCGCAAGCGACGCTCAACGTCGGTAACAGTTCCGGCGTCGCGATCGCGAAAACGTTCGCGCCGGTCGCGATCCCGACGGGCGGTTCCTCGACGCTGACGATCCGAATCGTGAACGCGGCATCGGACGCCGTCGCACTGTCGGGCATGTCGCTCACCGACACGTTGCCGGCGAACGTCCGCGTCGCACCGACGCCGAACGTTACGACGACGTGCGGCGCGGGCACGGTCGCGGCGGCAGCCGGTGCCACGGCGGTCACGCTCTCGGGCGGCACGCTCGCGGCCGGCGCATCGTGCACGATCTCACTCTCGGTCACCTCCGCGACCGGCGGGATCTACGTGAACACGATCCCATCGAGTTCGCTCGGTGACGCGCAGGGCTCAACGAATTCCGCTCCCGCGCAAGCGACCCTCAACGTCGGCAACGCCTCGGGCGTCACGGTCGCGAAAGCCTTCGCGCCGAGCATCATCGCACCCGGCGCGACGTCGATCCTGACGATCGCGATCTCCAATACGTCGGCAAACGCGGCCGCGCTCTCGTCGCTCTCGCTTACCGACCCGCTTCCCACACACGTGACGCTCGCCGCCACGCCGAACGCGTCCACGACGTGTTCGGGCGGAACGGTGTCGGCCGCCGCGGGCGGTTCGACCATCTCGCTCTCCGGCGCGAGCATCGCGCCGAACGCGTCGTGCACGATCGTCGCGACGGTCACCGCGAGCGTGACGGGAACGGACACGAACACGATTCCGCCGGGCGCGGTAACGACGGGCCAGGGCGCGACCAACGGTTCGCCCGCACAAGCGACGCTCACGGTCGGCCAACCTTCCCTCGTCGTCACGAAGACGTCGAATCCGAGCGGCACGAGCGTGAGCCCGGGTGAGACGATCGCGTACACGATCGCCGTGCACAACACGGGAACGCTCGCGGAGACGAACGCTCGCGTGGTCGACGTTCTCGGCAATGCGACGCTCGTGCCCGGCTCCGTAACCGTGAACGGTACGGCGGCGCCGGACGCCGTCATCACGGCCGGTCGATCGTTCGGAACGATCGCGGTCGGTGCCACGACGACGATCGTCTATCGCGCGATCGTGAATGCGACCGCCGCAACGGGTTCGGCCGTGACCAACACGGCGACCGCCGGCGGCGATCAGCCGTGCACCGGCGGATCGTGCGCCGCGACATCTCCACCGAATACCGTATCGCCACCGCTGCTCGCGGCAACGAAGCTCATCGACGGCAAAGCGAGCGAATCGGTGCTCGCCGGTCAAACCGTCACGTATACGATCGCCGTCGCTAATACGGGCGCGGGCCCAGCGATCGCCGCGACGTTCACGGACCAGGTGCCGAAGGGTATTACGGTCGTGAACGGTTCGGTGATGCTGAACGACTCGCCGTCGACGCATGCGACGCTCGTGGGACAGACGCTCACGGTGCCGCTCGGCACGATCGCGGGCGGAACGACGGCGCACGTCTCGTTCCAAGCGAAGATCGGCTCGTCGGCCGGAACGATGGCGAACGTCGTCACGATCGGCGCGACGGGTCTCACGAAGCCCGTCGTCTCATCGACGGCAACCGCAACCGAAGTCCCATCGACGATCGTCGTTACGAAAACCGCGAGCACGGCGACCGCGAGCATCGGCGACCGCGTGAACTATTCGATCGTCGTCTCGCCGGCATCCGGGATCGCATACGGCACGACGACCGTGATCGACACGTTGCCGGACTACGAATACTACGCGAGCGGCACGGCCAGAGTACAAGGCAAACCGCAAGAGCCTGTCGTGCACGGTCGCATCCTCACGTGGACGCTGCCGAGCCTCACGAGCGCGGTGACGATCACCTATGCGACCGTCGTGTCGCCCGGTGCGCCGCAAAGCGCGACGCTCACGAACGTGGTCACGGCGTCCGCCGTCGCGCCCGGCGGCGCGGGCGTCGGACGAGGCTCGGCGAGCGCATCCGTTCTCGTCGTGGGCTCGACACTCGGCTCGTGCTATCCGATCACGGGACGCGTGTATCTCGATAGCGCGAAGAGCGGCCGCTTCGAAGACCCCGACGTCGGTATCGCCAAGGTGCACGTCTATCTCGACGACGGCGAGTCGGTCGAAACGGACGCAACGGGTCGCTACGACTTCCCGTGCGTGCGCCCCGGCATGCACGCGCTGCGACTCGACGTCACGACGTTGCCGACCGGCATCGTCGCCCACGACGACCGCAACATCGACAACGAAACGAGCACGCATCGACTCGTGCATCGCACGTTCGACACCCTCATCATCGAGGACATCAACTTCGCGGTGACGACCGCGCCGAAACCAAAGACGCCGTAACGCGTCCGTTTAGCGTACGGGCGGCAGTTGCTGCGCGAGATAGCGCTCCACGAGCGGACCCCAAATCCGCGATCCGCCGCTGCCGAAGAAGAGATGGTGTCCGTCGTCGCCGTACGGGCCCGGCTGCTCGAAATCGACCTTGCCGCCGGCGGCGGTAAACGCTTCGTCGAGCGCGCGCGCGATCGGCGGCGCGAAGAAGCTGTCGTTTGACGCGTAGACCCACAACATCGGCGTCGACGCCGTCGCACCGAACGATCCCGCAGCCGCGGCCAGACGCTCCGGATGGCAGTTGAGATTCGGGACGTTGTGCTCGTGTCCGCCACGACCGCCCGCCATCACGACGAACGCAGCCACCTTCGGGTGACTCAAGCTATCGTACGCGATCGTTCCCCAGCCGCCCGCGGACTGACCGACGATAACGACGCCGCCCGGTCGAACGAACGGCAGCGCGGTGAGCGCGACGACCGCCGCATCGATATCGCGCGCCGTCTCGATTCCCGCGCGCACGTAATCCGCGCGATCGCATCCGCCATAGCTCTCGGCCCAATCACCACCGGCGGCGCCATACCCGCGACGTAGCGGAAAGGCGACCACGTAGCCGCGGCTCAGAAACCACTGGGCCGCTTCTTGGTCGCAGCGACCCGGTTCCATACGCGGGCGGTCCGCCGCGTTCGGAGGAGATCCATGGTTGATCACCACCAGGCGCGCGGGGCCGTCGGCCGCGGGGCGACACACGCGCACGGGGATCTGAGCGACGTTCCCGGAGGCCTCCGTCACCGGCACCGAAAGGAGCATCTCCCCGCCGTCGCTCGCGCTCGCATCGCTCGGAACCACGTCGAGGACGCCGAACAGGCAGAGGACGAGAGCGACCGCAAAAGAGACCTTCATGACAGGCGACTTCAGTCCGGCCGAGCGGGCAGCCCTCTATCGGGCGATCGCACTACGGCGCGACGTGCGCGCGGAGTTTACCGCGGAGCCGGTGCGCGACGACGTGCTCGCTCGCGTGCTCGGGGCCGCGCATCAGGCACCATCGGTCGGCCTCTCGCAGCCCTGGCGCTTCATCGTCGTGCGCGATCCCAAGACGCGCCGGGCCGCGCACGATGCGTTCGTGCGCGCGAACGCGAGCGCGCGGGATGCGTACGATGCGGAAAGCGCGCGTGCGTACGATGCGCTACGGCTCGAAGGCATCCTCGATGCTCCCATCAACGTGTGCGTCACGTGCGACGACGATCCGAGTCGCGGCAAGGGACTCGGGCGCCGCACGATGCCGGAGACCGCTCGCTACTCGACGGTCTGCGCGATTCAAAATCTCTGGCTCGCCGCGCGCGTCGAAGGGCTCGGCGTCGGCTGGGTCAGCATCGTCGATCCGGACGACCTGCGTAAGCTGCTCGAGATTCCGGAACGTCTCGCAATCGTCGCGTACCTGTGTATCGGTCACGTCGCGACGTTCGCGCCCGTGCCCGACCTCGAACGCGATCGCTGGGAAACGCGCGTACCGCTCGGCGACGTCGTCGACTACGACAAATATGGGAGTAAGTAGCATGTGCCGAAATATCCGCACGCTCTATAATTTCGATCCGCCCGCAACCGAAGATGAAGTACGGGCGGCTTCACTGCAGTTCGTTCGTAAGATCTCGGGATTCGCTCGACCGTCGGCGTCGAACGCGGCTGCGTTCGAACGAGCCGTGGACGAGGTCGCGACGATCGCGCACAGACTTCTGGGAGAACTCGTCACGAGTGCCGCGCCACACGATCGTGCGACCTTTGCCGCACGCGCGAAAGCTCGCGCCGAAGCACGCTTCGCCAAACCGACCAACTCCTAAACGGCGCGTAACAAACGCGCGGATTGCCTCCGCGGCGGAGCCGCGACCTGGCTCACAAAATGACGCCGAAGAGCGACGAGGGGCACCGGCGCGTCCGAAACCTATCGTATGGCCCCCACGGCCGCCAAGCCCGTTACAGGTAAGGCGAACTTCGACGCGCCCCCGGAAGCGACGCCGCTCACGACGGTCCCGTCGTGGATATTCCTCGTTCTCATCACGGCTGCGGGCGTGTTCTTCGCGGCAACGCGGCACGATCGGGCATTCTGGGAAACGCCGTATCCGCTCGCATCGGCGATCGCTCTCGCCGTGCTCGTCGCGTGCGCGAGCAGCGTCGTTACGTATCGCACGACCGAAGGCCTCACGGAAGACGCGTCGCTCGCGATGCCGCTCAACTTCGCGCTCTTGATCCTCTTCGATTGGCGCTTCTTCGTGTTCGCAACGGCGCTCGGCGAGTTGCTGATCTTTTTTTCCGAATGGTCGCGCAAGAAGAGCCCGACCGTCTGGTACATCCGCACGTACAATCCATGCGCGCTCGTCGTCGCGGGGGCGGCGGCGGAAACCGCGATCCACACGCTCGAGCCGATCCAACACGCACCGTTCGGCGTCGCGTGGCTCGCCATCGGCCCCTCGCTCGCGCTCTTTGCCGGCGCCCTCGTTTGGAAGATAGTTCACAACCTAACGGACTCGACGTTGATCACGCTCGCCGCCGGCGAGTCGATCGCAGCCGTGCGCGTGCCACCCGGCGTCTTTCTCTCGCAGTTCGCCCTGTTTCTGATCGCGGTGCCGTTCGCGCGCATGTGGTCGTTCAACCCGTGGCTCTCCATCTTCTCACTCGCGCCGGTCGTAATGTCGTACCGCCTGCTCCAACTCCCCGAGCTCGAATACCGAGCGACGACCGACGGCCGCACCGGCCTGAAGAACGCGGAAGCTTTCGATCGCATCCTAAGCGACGCGGTCGAGGCGTCGGTCTCGACGGGGCGCGACCTCGTGTTGCTCGCCATCGATATCGACCACTTCAAGTCCATCAACGACACCTACGGGCACCTCGTGGGCGACGGCGTGATCGCGGGTTTCGCGGGGATCCTCGCAGGCCAGGTTCGCAAGGACGATGTGGTCGCGCGAACCGGTGGCGAGGAGTTCGCGCTTCTGATGCAAGGCGCGGACCGCGACAACGCGCTGGCGTTTGCCGAGCGCGTGCGGGAGCGGATCGAGGCACACGATTTCGAAGGCATCGGTTTGGCCGCACCGATCAAGGTGACGGCGAGCATCGGCGTCGCCTCGTTTCCCGAGGACGGCCTCACCACGACGGAGCTGAGCCGCGCCGCCGACGCGGCGCTCTATCGGGCGAAGCGTGAGGGCCGTAACACGGTCCGCGCGGCCGAGACCGAATTTACCGCCACCTTCGTACCGCCCACCGCCTGGCACCCCGAAATCGACGTGGCCACCGCTCCGCGGCCGGACGTTCCCTAAGTTAAAATTTAGTGAAACCTTTGCGGTATGGATTGGTAGGACGCCTCGCGAACGTTACCGAGGCCTCGGAAAGTCGAAGCAAGGTTGCCACGCACGAACCGGACACATTGACGCTTTGCGCCTCTTAAGGCGAAAGGACACCCAACATGAGTGAAGAGATCAAGCCGGAACCGAAAAAGGACACCCTCGACGAAGCCACCCTCGACCAAGTGTCGGGCGGCGCGCACGTTAAAGAAGAATTCCGCGTTGCGCACAAGGACGTTCTGAAGCGCTAACGTTCGCCCAGTAACCGCAAAGGCACCGCAGTCGCGGTGCTTTTGTCGTTTTCGGGCTACATACGCTGACGCTCGGCGAGCGTCTTGAACGGTCCGGGGACGGCCACGAGCTCCGCATACGTACCCTCCTGGACGATGCGGCCCGCATCCATCACGAGGATGCGGTCGGCGTCGACGACCGTACTCAGCCGGTGCGCGATGACGATCCGCGTCGCGTTCATCTCACCGAGCGTCCGGCTGACGATCGCCTGCGTCGCGTTGTCGAGCGCGCTCGTCGCCTCGTCGAAAAAGACGATCTTCGGCCCGAACGCGAGCGCGCGTGCGATGATGATGCGCTGACGCTGGCCGCCCGAGAGGCCGGCGCCGCTCGCCCCGATGACCGTATCGAGCTTCATCGGCATCTTCTCGATATCGCTCGCCAGCCCGACGCGCCGCGCCGCGTCCCACGCTTCGTCGCGCGTGAGGATCGCGTTGCCCGCGATGTTGTCGAAGATGCTGCCCGGCAACAGCTTGGCCGTCTGTAACACCGCGCCCATCTGGCGCCGAACCGCGACGATATCGAGCGAATCGAGCGCGTGCCCGTCGTAGGCGACCCAGCCGTCCGAGGGCGTATCGAACCCGAGAAGCAGGCGCAGGAGCGTCGATTTTCCCGAGCCCGATCCCCCGACGATCGCGACGAACGAGCCCGGCGGGATCTCTTGGCTCACGTGGGAGAGCGCGGGACGCGTCGCACCGTCGTAGCTGAAGCTGACGTCGTGGATCGAGATCGCGCCCGTGAGAATCCCGGGGTCGCCGAGCGATGAGTCGCGCTCCGGAACGGCATCCAAGATCGGCCGGATGCGCTCGTAGATGGGCACGGCCGCGGCGGCGGTCGAGAAACTCGATCCGATCGCGAGCGTGGCGCCGAGCAACTGCGCGAGGGCCGCGAAGATCGTGAAAAACTTCCCCGGCTCGAACGCGCCGCCGTGGCCGAGCATGATCGTTCCGATCACGCAGAGCGTCGCGAACGACGGCCAGACTGCCGCGAAAATCGAGAATCGATATTGAAGTTTCTGCGTCCCGGCGAGGACGCGCCGCGACTCCAAGAAGCGGTGAAGCCAACGCACGTAGATCCGATTGCGCGCGGCGGCGGCGCGGATCTTCGCGATGCCGGTCAACGTCTGGTAGACGAAGCCCGAAAGGTTTCCCGAAAGTTCGAGGGCTTTCTTACGCGCGCGCGCGAGCATCGTGGCTTGCACCGCGAACGCTGCGAGCGTCACGAGGGCGAGCGCACCGCAGACCGCCCCGACGAGGCCGTCTTCGTAGACGATCACGCCGAAGCTCACGAGTCCGAAGATGCCGGTGAGGAGCACCGTGAGCGTCGCATCGCCCGCATACTCTTCGATCTCTTCGACGCTGAGCGAGCGGTTCGTGAGATCGCCGACGGAATAGCGTCGGAAGAATCCCGTCGGGAGGCCGATCAGCCGGTACATGATCGCCTGTTGCAATTGCGACGAGAAGCGCGTCTTCACGCGAATCGTCGAAAGATTGCGCACGGCATCGATCGTGGCCGCGGCGAGGACCGCCACGATGAGGAGCAGCGCGCTGACGATCAGGATGCCGCGCAACCCCGCGGGCAGAACGTCGTCGACGAGCGGTGCGATCGCGAGCGGAACGATGCTCGCGAGCAACGCGCTCGTGAGCCCGAGCAAGAGCACGCGCGCGATGTCGCGCTGCGAATCGCGCAAGCCGAGCGAGAGCAGGGCGAGGATGCCGGGGCCGCGCTGCGGGAGCGTCGGACTGAGCGTATAGCCGACGTCCGCAACGCTCTCCGCGAGCTCGGCATCGACGTGATGTTGCACGCGCGGGTCGACGGGATCGATCCACTCGTAACCCGAGCCTTCGCGGCGCGGGACGAGCGCGATCGGGCAGCCGTCCTCGCGACCGAATCCGACGATCGGCCCATGTTCGCCGAGCCACCACCGCCCGCGCAGCACGATGCGCCGCACCACGAGTCGCGATGCGAGGGCGATCGCGCGGATCGCGGTCTCGTGATCGCGCGACGCTTTGATCGGGCGCACGAGCGGTACGCCGAGACGATCGACGACGATGCGAACGGCGGCGGTCAGATCGTCGTCGGCGGGATCGATCGGAATCGGATACCGATCGAGGATGTGCGAGGCTTCGAACGCCTCGCGATAGAGCGCGTTCCGATCGGATGCGATCGCCTGCGTGCGGCGTTCCGTCTCGCGCCCGCGTTCGACGCGAAGCCGCTCGACGTAGGCGCGACCGAACGCGACGAGCGCGCTCTCGACGATTTCGGCGAACGGCCGCGCGTCGCTCGCCGAGTTCGCGGTCCCGGGCGCATCGAGCCGCTCGAATGCCGACGCGAAGCGCCGCTCGATCAGCTCGCGTTCCTCAGCCGTCAGCGCGTCGGGATCGATGCGTTCGAGCGACGCGTCGGTCGCCGCGTGAACGTAAATGGTGAATGACGATGCGCCGCTGCGAAACGTGCTGCCCGGAACGAGATCGCCGATCACCGCGTTGTAGAAAAACGCGCGTTCGCCCGTCGGCGCGCCCGCCGCGTCGACGACGGCCACGTCGACGGAAACGAATCCCGTGACCACGCGCCACATCGTGCGCGCCTCCGAGAGGCCCGCATACGAACCGCGCTCGACTTTGAGGCGTGGTTCGCCGATCACGACGCGCTCACGAGAGCGTAATACCGTCCGCGCAGCGCGACGAGTTCCTCGTGCCGTCCGCGCTCGACCACGACGCCTTCGTCGACGACCAAAATTTCGTCGCAGTCGCGAACGGTGCTGAGGCGATGTGCGACGAGGACGCACGTGCATCCGCGACGCCGCAAATTTTCGGCGAGGACGAATTCCGTGGTCGCATCGAGCGCGCTCGTCGCCTCGTCGAGCACGAGCACCGTCGGGTCGCGACTGAGCGCGCGCGCGATCTCGAGCCGCTGCCGTTGTCCGCCGCTGAGATTCGTTCCATCTTCGGCGACCATCCCGTCGTAGGCGCCGGGGCGCGCGAGGATCTCATCGTGGATCACGGCGTCGCGGGCCGCGCGCTCCACCGCCGCATCGTCGATCGTCGAATCCCAGAGCGTGATGTTGTCGCGCACGGAACCCGGAAAGAGCGTGATCGTCTGGTCGACGAACGCGACGCGACGCGCGAACGTGGCCGGCTCGATCCGATCGTATCCCACGTCGTCGAGCGCGATCTCGCCGCTCGTGGGGATATCGAGGCCCACGAGGAGGCGCACGATCGACGACTTCCCGCTCCCCGTCGCGCCGACGAGCGCGATCCAGCGGCCCGGTTCGGCGATGAACGACACCTCCGAGACCGACGGCTTGCTCACCGGCGAGTGCGTGAACGTCACGCCGCGCACGTCGATGCGGCTCGCGACGTCGATCGGCGGCAGCGGCACGAACGCGGATGGATCGACCGTGGCGGGCGATTTGTAATTCGTTACGTCGTCGAGACGACGCACCGTGACGCCGATCGATTGAAGGTCGGCGCCGAGCTCGACGATCGTCGAAAACGGCGCGGCGAACTCTCCCGCGAGAAGTTGGAATGCGAGCAACGTGCCGATCGAAAGCGTTCCGTCGATCACACGCCAGCCCCCGATCGCGAGGATCGCGACCGTCGTGAGCGCGGCGGTCAACTGGGGGACCGCGCCCAAGATCTGCGTGGGGATCGCGAAACGCTGGCGGATGTTCAACACGCGCGCTTGCTGCCCGGACCAGCGCCGGAAGAACGCCTCCTCGGCACCGCCGGCCTTCAGCGTCTCGATCGAAGCGAGGCCGTCGGCGACCTGCGCTCCGAGGCGACCCTCTTCGTGCAACAACGACGCGGAGTCGTCCGAGCGCGAGCGCGAGACCGCCATCAACGCGCCGATATTGAGCGCGGTCATCGCGAGGACGACGAGCGCGAGCCCCACGTCGAAATACAGCATCATGCCGAGAAAGAAGAGCGTTGCGACGAGCCCGACGACCGTGGAAAGGAGACGCTGCGAGAGCAATTCCGCGACGCGATCGTTGAGGCTCACGCGATAGCTGAGCTCGCCGGGCGAGCGCTGCGCGAAGAAACTCATCGGCAGATCCAAGAGTCGCGACATGAAGCGCGACGCGCTCGTCACCGCGAGCTTCGTCTGTACCCGAAGCATCACGCGCTCTTGCAATTCGAGCACGGCGACCTGCAGCGCGAGCGTTACCAAGATTCCGACGACGACGATCGGCACGAAGGAACGGTCGCCCGCGAGCAACACGTTGTCGACGAACACGCGAACGAACGCGGGAACGAGAAGCCCGGGAACGATGAGCGCGAGCCCGCAGCCGAACGCGTACGCGATCGCCGGGCGCGTCACGGCGAGATAGTTCAGAATCGAACCGAATGCCGCCGACGTGCGCGATTCGGCAACGAACCCCGCGGCCGGCTCGAACGCGATCGCGACGCCCGTATAGGAACGATCGAATTCGTCGTCGTCGACGACGCGCCGCCCGGTCGCCGGATCGTTGAGGTGCACGCCGCGTTTCGAGAAGCCTTCGACCACGAGAAAGTGATTGAACTGCCAGAAGATCACGAACGGCAGCGGCATGTCTCCGAGATCGGAAACGTCGCGTCGATAGCCGGTCGCCGTCAGACCGTACGCGCGTGCGGCGCGCACGACGTTCCCCGCCGTGCTGCCGTCGCGCGTCACGCCGCACGCCACGCGCAACTCCTCGAGCGGCACGCGCTTGCCGTAGTATGCGAGGATCATGCCGAGCGACGCCGCGCCGCACTCCACCGCTTCCATCTGCAGAACGGAGGGCGTTCGAACGCGGCGAGTTTTCACGCGTGCCTCAGCGATCGAGCGGGAAGAGGAACGCGAGCGGCGAGACCTCACCCGTCACGAGCACGATCGAGAACGGGCTGCCCGGCGTGATCTTCGCGGCGTCACCGTCGATCGTGATCGAGACCTCGCGCACGGTTCCACCGAGCGTCGCGGCGAGGCTTCCGTTCGCGATCACGGTCGCGACGCGCGCCGCGGTCGCCGGTTCCGGCGCGGCCGCGTCCACCCGCCCGCGCAGCGCGGCGGGCGCGACGCCGGAGTCGTCGATAGGCGTCACGCGCGCCGCCATGCCGGGCACGACTTGCGGCTGCGCGCGGTAGTCGACGAATCCGACGATGCGGAGCGGCGCGCCGCTCGGCTCGATCGTGACGATCGGGTCCCCGCGCTTCACCGCCACGTTGCCGCGAACGCGCACGTCGACGATCGTGCCGTCGATCGGGGCACGGAGCGGGATGTCTTCGAGCGCGGCCGTGCGCACGCGTGCGATCACGCGCCCCCGCGTCACGACCGCGCCGATCGGCAGCGGCCCCGAAATGAGCGTGCCGTCGGCGGACGCGGAAACGAGCGACGTTCCGCCGCTCGACGCCACGACGCCGGCACCGCGTTCGACGATCGGAACCCGCCCGAAGATGCCCCACAGCAGCACGGCCACGAGCAAAACGACGATCGCCGTGAGCGCATAGAGCGAGCGCTCCGGGACGATCGTCATCAGTTCGTCGAGACCCTCGCGCGAATCGATCGCATCGAGCGCACGCGCTCGAAAGAGCGACGACTTCCCGCTTGACGTCTGCGACGGCGAGGAGGAATCGGGCATGAACTCGGGCGCTTTCGACGCACCCGGAGCGACAACCGCTTACCTCGCGGCGGCAAGGGCGTTCGCCGCCGAATCTGAAGTAGGCGCGATGCGTCGCTTCATCTCGAGTTTTTCCGTCGTTCTCATCGCGGCTCTGTGCGCCTCGGTCGCGGTTTCATCGCGAGCCGCAGGCGACGCGCCGACGCCCGACCCACGTTCGAACGTCGATTCGCTCGTCGGCTGGCCCTCGGGCCCGAGCGTCGTCGACGAGCGCAAATGGGAGGATCGCTTCATCGCCGTTCCGTCTCCCGAGAACGCGATGTCGATCGAAGAGAACATCTCATCCGTGCCCCACCGCGCCGGCACGCCCGCCGACTACGCGACGGCGCAGTTCGTCGCCGCGCGGCTGAAGAGCGACGGCTTCGACGTGGAGACGATCCCGTTCGAAGTCCTCTACACCAATCCGAGTTCGCAGACGCTCGAAACGGTCTCGCCGGTGAAGCACGCATTCGATCTCCTCGAAGGCGAGCCCGGACATCACACGGCGGCTGAAAAACTCGCGGGGCCGTCATTCATGGAGAATTCGGGCGACGGCGACGTCACCGCACCGATCTTCTACCTCAATCACGGCACGGCCGACGATTGGGCGGCGTTCGACGACCTCGGCATCACGATGCCGCCCGGTTCGATCGTGATCGAGCGGCTCGGCGGCGGCTCGCGCGACCCGATGGCGGGCGCGAACGCGTGGGCGGCGCTCAAGAAGCACGGCGTCGCGGGGCTCGTCGTCTATTACGATCCGCTCGACGACGGGGTGTACGGCGGCGAGACGTGGCCGAAGGGTAACTGGAAAAATTCGTACATGACCGAACGAATCGGCGGCCCGAAGCCGGGCATCTCGGCGAAGGCGCCGCCCGGCGATCCGACGCTTCCGGGAGAAGCGCCGTTTCCCGGCAAGAAACATCTAACGTGGGAGCAGACGGAGCACGCCGACATTCCCGAAATCGACGTCACGCAGGCCGTCGCACGATCGCTGCTCGCTGGCATGACCGGGCCGGTCGTCCCGAAGGAATGGCACGACGGATTCGAGATGGTCGAGCACGTCGGCGGAAACGAACGCGTGCATCTCGCCGTGAAGATGGATCGCCGTCTGATAACGATCTGGCAGGTGATCGGCACGATGCAAGGCGCGAAGAAACCGCACGAGATCGTGATGATCGGCAGCCACCGCGATGCGATGGCGTTCGGCGCGATCGATCCCGGAAGCGGCACGACCGTCATGATGCAGGATGCCGACGCGTTCAAGAAACTTCACGACGCCGGGTGGCGCCCCGACCGCACGATCGAGATCGCATCGTGGGACGGTCACGAACTCGGCCTGTGGGGCTCGATCTCGCTCGCGTACGCACATCAGGATTTCCTACGTAAACACGTCGTTCAATACATCAACACCGACCAACTGACCACGGGACCGCCGTACGTCGCGGCGATGAGCCCCGAATTGTGGGCGTTCGGCCGCGAGATCGCGGCCTACGTGCGCGGGACCGACGGCAAGCCGCTCATCGCGGCCGAGACACCGAAAAAGCCGCTCACCGTTCCACCGGGCGGCGGCTCCGACCACATGACCTTCATATATTGGCTCGGCGTACCGAGTTCGTCGACCGGATACTACGGCCACTTCGGCGCGCACCACACGGCCGAAGACAATCTCGCGGGGCTCGCGACGTACGATCCCGGCATGAAGGAAGCCGTGATCGCGGCGCAATTCACGGGCGTCCAAGCGATGCGCGCCGCGGGTGCGACCGATATGCCGCTGCGCCTCTCCGACGTGGCGACGCAAGTAATCAAAGATATCGACGCCGCGACGAAGGCTCCCCAATACGACGGCATCGACCTCAGCGGATTGCGCGCGACGGCCGTCGCCTATCAAACCTCGGCGAAAGCGTTCGACGCGCGTCTGCTCGCGGCCGAACGGAGCGGCGATGCGGGCGCGCTCGACGCGCTCGAACGAAAAGCGATGGTGGCGCGCGACGTCTTTTGGATGCCGGACGGACTCTCGTACAACAAATACTGGCACACGATCGACCGCTACGTCGCGCCCTTCCCGGAACTCAACTACGCCGCGTACGAAACGACCGGCCGCGACGCGGACGTGAAGACCGCGATCGATCGCCTCACCGCGGCAATGCAGAAAGCGATCGCCGCGATCGGCTAGATACAGACGCTCCCCGGCTCGGCTCGTTCGTGCGCGTCGTACGCCTGCGGATCGAAGCACCGGTCGCCGCCACCTTCGGTTACGGATTTTTCGTGGTCTGCGCCGAGACGGGCTCCACGACGAAATTATTGCCGCGCGCTTCGATATCGTACGACACGACGGTCGACGCGTGCGGGCAGCACAACGGATCCGATTCGCTGTAGCGCGCGAACGTGGCCTCGAGCATCTTGTCGCTATCGAGTTCGATCCCGAGCGCCGAAATCGACGCGTCCGACCGCGAATCCATGATTCGCGGCGAAAGCGTACCCGCAAACACGCCGCTCACGAAAACGAAACCTTGATAGCCGTTCGGGCGACACATACCGTCGGCGCTCGACGTCGCGAGGACGACCGACGTACGCCCGTATCGCTGATACGGCCCGACGAGAAACCACCCCTTACGCATCAGCGAGCGATCCTCGGGCGTGGATGGCGGTCGCAACTCGGATGCGCAGCGGCCTCCGGATGCGAGATCGGGATCGACGCCTCCCGGCGCGGCCGGAATCGATGCGCCCGCGTCGTTCCACTTCGCCGGCGTCGCCGCGTCGAGCCACACGGGCGACGCGGCGCCGAGCATGCAAATCGTCGCAGCTAGTATGATAGCACGTTTCACGGAGAAGCCTCCAAGCACGACGTTGGGATGCGTCCGTTCGTCGCGACGGCGGTATTCTCCGGTGCGCGCAGAAGCGCGCGCTATGATGGGTCGGCGGCGTTCCGAGTTCGAAAGCTCGAGTTCGGGTTCGGGTCTCACGACCGTGCGCGACGTCGTCGAGATCCTGGCAATCGTCGCCGCGGGCGTGTGGGCGTTCTATACGTTCGTCTATGAAAATCAAATCAAGCCGGCCAATAGCCAGCCCGTCGCGCAGGTCGAGAGTTCGCTCACGCGACTCGGTGAGAAGAACGGATTGATCGCCGTGCAATCGCACTTGGAAATCAAGAACGTCGGACAAGCCGAAATCTGGCTGTACGGCATTAGCGAAACCGTGCTCGGCTCGACGGTGCGTCGGCGCGAACCGCTCGCGACGGCATCCCCGGGCGGCGATCGAGACTACGAACTCACGGACGATGTCGGCTGGACGCACAGCGATCCGACGCGCGTTTTCGCATTCGGGGTCCTCGCGAACATCGCGGATTCGCGCTCCCACAGCGGCTGGAACGTTCGCGTCGGGAACAGCGTACCGTTCGATCGCGTTTTCTACGTCTCCGCGGGACGGTTCGACGAATTGCAGACCGTCGTCAGCGTGCTTTTCGCATCGAAACGCGTCCCTCAATCGTTTCGCTTGGGATCGGAGAACGGCATCGTGACGATCGAACAACTGGGAACGGCGTCGCACGATGTCGTCGGCGTCGAAAACGAAACGGCGGCGACGCTCTCGCTCTGGCGCTAGCCGGCGCTACGCCATCATCAAGCGGAGTTGCTCCGGGTTCGGGTCGTGCGTGCCGCGGAGCGGCGCGGCCTCTTGTGCGAAGCGGCAGAGCGCGCCGATCGTCGAGAGCTGCGGCACCGAATTCGCTTGCGTTTCGAGCAGCGCGGGCGAGCACACGAGCACGGCCAACGTTTGCGCGCGCGAGATCGCGACGTTGAGCCGATGCCGATCGAAGAGGAAATCGATGCCGCGCGGCACCTCGTCGCCGCGCGACGAGGCCATCGAAAAGAAGACGACCGGTGCCTCTTGGCCTTGAAATTTGTCGACCGTTCCGACGCGCACGTGTGCGAAGCCGTGCGCGGCGAGCACGCTGCGAATGCGGCGCACCTGCGCGTTGTACGGCGTGACGACGAGTATGTGCCGCTCGGTCAACGAATCCGTGACGCCGCGCGCGTCCGTGACCGTTCCGGACTGGAGAAGATCGCCCACGGCGCTAGCGATCGCCTTCGCTTCCTCGACCGACGACTGCACGTTGCCCTCGTGCGGCACCGGAAGGTAGCGTAGGCCCGCACCCGAGATCGCGCCGGCATCGATGCGTCGATGCGCGCACGCCGGATCCGCGTCGAGGCGGCCGTCGTACGCCAGCTTCGAGACGAACGCGCAGATACGTTCGTGCATCCGAAACGAGTTGCGGAGGAAGAGGCCGCGCGCGGGATGCACGGTCGCCGCATCGCCGAGGAGATGCGCGAGCACCGAGGCATCCGCTCCCGCGGGATGTTGTCCTTGCGCGACCTGCGCGAGCTGCATCGGATCGCCGAGAAGCAGCACGTTTTTCGCCGCGGTGCTCATCGCGATCGCATCGGCGAGCGAGACCTGTCCCGCTTCGTCGATCGCGAGCACGTCGAGCGACTCGCGCATCGCCTCGTCGCCGAAGAGCCACGCCGTGCCGGCGACGAGCGAAAATTCGCCGGGAGACGCGCACGCAGCGTTGTCCGACGTGTTCTCGATCGCTCCCGTCAGACTCGCGTACTCGGATTCGGGCGTCCCCGTCATCTTCTTGAGGCCGCGGAACGCGACGCCGCGCGCCTGCGCGACGAGTTCGATCTCGCCGAGCAGATGATGGATCGCCTTGTGGCTCGTCGATGCGACGCCGACGCGGAGACCGCGTTCGAGGAGTCGCACGAGCGCGCGCGCACCGGTGTACGTTTTCCCGGCGCCCGGCGGCCCCTGAACGAAGAGATAGCTGCGATCGAGTGCGAGCGTGAGGTCCGCGAGTTTTTCCGGCGTGGTCTCACCGTCGTCGAGCGTGGCGCCTCGCACCCGGTCGACCAGGCGCGGCGCGTCGCCGCGGAGGAGGTCGCGACCCACGGCGAAGTGCGTCGCGCAATCGTCGCGCTCCAGTTCTCGCGCGAAGCTCGCGAGCGCGGCGCGCTGCTTGTCGTTCGGAATCGGCTTCTGCGGCGTGAGCGCGCGCGGCAGCGGCACGTCGCGCAGCGACGGCCCGCGTTTGAGTCGCACCGTGCCCGCGTCGTCGTCGATCGCTTCGAGCGTGCCGGCCGAACGATCTTTGCCGAGCGCCGGATCGTAGACGGTCCCGGGCTTGAGCTTGTGTTCCTGCGCGGGAAACGCGAGCGTGAAGACCTCGGAGCGTTTGAAGAGTTCGGGCTGCTCGTCGAGCGGGGTGAGCCCCCCGATCGCTTCGCCATCGTCGATCAACTCGTCGGGCGACTTTTCGAGACGCTCGAAGAAGGCCCACCACGCGGGCTTCGCTTCGCGGCGGTGATACACGAGCAGTTGCGCGGCGAGCCAACGCGCGCGCTCGTCCGGATCCGCGGTTTCCGGATCGATGCCCGCGGCGAGCGATGCCGCGAGCCCCTCGAGCGCCGCATCGTCGATCGGAGCGGCTTCCTCGGGGAGTTCCCGGTACGGGATCGCCACGCCGAATTGCGTTTCGGCTTCCGCGCGGCGCTCGAGAAGCCAGCGATGCAGGTCGAGCGTCGAGTAGCAATCCTCGCGATTGTAATGTACGATCGCTTCGAGTTCGCGCGGATCGCGCGTTTCGAGATACCGTTCGTACATCACGACGGAGCCGATCGCGCTCGTGACTTCTTCTTCACGCTTCCCGCGGAAGAAGTGCTCGATCTTCTTGAGCGAGTAACTTTCGAACGACGCGCGTAGCGATTGCCGCACCACGTCGTAGAGATCGACGAGCACTTTTTCGCGCAGCAAGATATCGACCTCGCGCTCGCGCGTGCCGTGTTGCGCCGCCAGTCGCTTCAGCGCCGTCGCTTCGTAGGCGGCGTAATGATACACGTGAAGGCGCGGATGCACCGCACGCCGCGCGAAGAGGAAATCGACGAACGCCTCGAAGGCACGCTTCTCGCCCGCGCGATCGTGGCCGTCGAACGAATCGAAGCGGCGCTCGCCGCCCGCATCCACGCTCGCGACGCCGAAGAGATATTCGAGGCCGCCATCGTAAAACGGATCGCCCTCCATATCGAAATACAGATCGCCCGGATCGGGCGCCGGCAGGCGTGCGAACCCGCGATCGGCTTCGAGCGGCAGCAATTCGTAGCGTGGCGTTCCATCGGCTCGGCCGCGCACCTGAAGCGCGGCCTGCGCGCGCGTCCGCTCGAAGGTCGCGATCTCCAATTTGCGCGGACGCTTTGCGTCGGATGCCTCGGCGAGTTGCGCGACGGTTGCGATGCCGGCCGCATGGAGCTTCACGATCTGGCTGCGCCGGATGTTCGCGACGAGGCTCAGGTGATCGTCGGCGCGGCGGCGCGGCTCGCACACGGATTCGAGCCAGCGGCAGCGCGCGCACTGCGCGACGGGCTCGGGATACGTCGCGGTCTCGACGCGCATGCGCTCGACGAACCGTTCGCGCGCGGCGCGCACGTACGGGAGCGCGTCGTCCGTTTTGAACGTCTCGACGCGGCCGTCGCCGAGAACCACGTGCACGCGCGCCGGCAGTACACCTTGAACGCGCGCGAGCAACTCCGCGTAGACGCACATCTGGACGATCGCCGACGGCTTCGCCGTACGCGCTAGCTTCGCGTCCCAAATCTCGTAGTGGTAGTCGCCGAACTGCGACCTGCCCTCGGTGCGGATCGCGAAATCCGCGATGCCGAGCCAACCGTCGCCCGTGGCCGGAAGATCGACGAACGTGGCGCCGTGAACGACGTCGGCGCCCTCACGCATCGCCGCGAGCGTCGCGCGCGCGGCCTCGCGGCGCGCCTCGAACGTGCCGCCGCGCGGGATGTCGACGATCCGCATGCCCGCCGCGCGCAGACGTTCGAGGTGCGCGGCCTCGTGGAGGTCGCCCTTGTGCGCGACCAGCCGTTCTTCTTCCGCGGGCGCCGGCCGGACGCGTTCGCCGTTCGCGACGGCGTGCGAGAGCGTCGCGAGATGGCCGCAGGCGATGAAGTCGACCAGATCTCCCGCGGCATAGACGCGCCGCGTCCCGACGATTTCCATGAAGCGATTGTGACACGCCGGTGTGCCACCACCCTGGCACGATGGCCCCGCTCCGCGCGTGTGGCGCATCGTACGGTTCGCACCCACACCGGCCCCGACTGAGGGAGCGCTGCATCACAGCCGATACAAACAATGTGACGGTTACGGAAGGGCCGAGCGACGGCGCTCGGGCGCGGTTTCTCGAGGTCGACGGCCTAAAAGGCCTGGCGGTCGCGGCCGTCGTCGCCTATCAGATCTTCCGGTTCGGCGCGTTCCCGGCAAGCGCGCCGGTAGCCGTGGCCCGCGTCTTCACCGACATGAGCCAAGGTTTCGGGCTCTTCCTCATGCTCGCGGCGTTTCTATTCGCGTATCCGCTGCTCGCCGCCCTACGCGCCGACGGCACCTCGACGCTCGATACGGGTCGCTATCTCTGCGCCCGCGCGATCCGCGTCTATCCCGCATATCTCGTGGTGGCCGCGCTCGCCGCGCTGCTCCATCCGCTTGGCACGCTCTTCGGTTATCCCGCGCTCGCGCACGCGGCTCCGCCGATCGATTTCGCCGCATACGCGCGGAATGCGGTATTCGCCGCGGGCGGGCTCGGCAACGATGGGCTACGCGCGGTCGGGCTCTTCGCGCTCGCCTACGCGCTGCTGCCGATCCTCCTGACGTTCTGGACGCGCCTACCTCGCGCGGCCCTGTATCTCGCGATCGTGGCCGCCGTGCTCGACACGTTGACGCGCGCGCACGCCTTCGGCATCGGTATCGTGGTGCCGCTCGTGCTCGGAATCGCGGCTGCCGACCTGCGCGTCCGCGAGCATCGCAGCCAACGCTTCGGGCTCGCAATCGCGGCCGGCGCAACGATTCTCGCGTTCGTGTTCGAGACGCACATCGCCGCGTTGCCGGGCGCACTCCAAGCCCCGGGGGCGCTCCGCATCGACCCCTTCTGGGCGCTCGCATGCTTCGGCATCCTCGTTGCGTGCGGCGCGCTTCCGAAGCTCCGGCTCGTTCTCGGCAACGTTGCATTCCGTGCGGCGAGCGCTCCCGCATACGCGGCGACGCTCGTCGCGATGCCGATCGCCGAATTCGCCGCCCGTCAGATGCCGCCGTTCTTTGGATCGCTTCAAGCCGCGCTGGTTACGGCCGCCGTGATCGCCGTCGTCGCCTACGCGCTCTGGCAGGGCGTCGATCGCGCCTTCGCGCGCGAAAGCTTGCGGCAGCGCGTTGCGGCGCGGCCGGGCGCCATCGTCGACCGCCTTCTCGCACGCGCGCGCGTCGCGACGGTCACGTATCGCTATCCACCGCCGAAACAAGTCGCGGTTCCCGAGGCGCACGACGATGTCGCCGGCCGCGCCGACTTGCCGCCGATGCCGCAAGCCGAACTCGCGCGCCTCTCGACTCGGACCGGTTCGCCCGAAGACCTCGCCGCCGAGATCTTCGAAACGAAAAAACGACTCACGGAACGTACTTCGGAGAGCGCGGTGTTCGACGTCTCGTCATCGCCGCTACCGACCGCGTTTCCGCCGCGCCACGCTCCGCAGCCGCAACCGATCGCCGTGAATCAGGCGCCCGTTCTCGAGGCGCCTGTTGACGAGGCACCTGTTATCGAAGCGCCTGTTGTCGAAGCGCCTGTTATCGAAACGCCTGTTGCCGAGGCACCTGTTATCGAATCGGCTGTTATTGAGGCGCCTGTTGCTGTTGTCGAAGCGCCTGTTGTCGAAGCGGCCGTTGTTGAAGCGGCTGTCGTCGAGCCGTGACCGGATGTCGCTCCGGCGCCCGACCACGTTGTCGAATACGAACGCATCGAAGCGTCGACGCTCGGATCGGAACACGAGGCCGAAGCGTCCATCGAGACGGTCGAGCCCGCGTTCGTTGCGGCTGGACCCCATCACGACGTGGTTGCGGCGAACGCCACGCGCCTTCTCGCACAACACACCGCCGCGACCCTGACCGCGCTCGTCGAAAACGTCGAAGCCGAACGCGAACTCGAAGCCGCCGTGCCGCGGCCCGCGATCCGGATGCGCATCGGGCCGCCGCGCGCACGAAGCGCGGAGACGATCGAGAACGAGGAAGCGCTGACGTAGCAGGCCGCAGCCCGCTAGTTCGCCTTCATCGTCGCGGCCGCAACGCGCCGCACCATGCCGCGCGGCATGAACCGAACGCTGCCCGCGAGCGCCGCGTTTGCGAATCCGTCGACCGCGACCGCGCGATTCCGATCGAGCGCGTTCAATCCCGTGCGGACCACGTCGCGCACGTCGCGACGCTTTCCGACGGACGCATCGTCGCCGGCGACGTCGAAGAACTCGGTGTCCGTCGCACCGGGGCATAACGCAACCACGCTCACGCCGCTCCGACGCACTTCCTCGTGAAGCGCTTCCGAGAACGAGAGCACGAACGCTTTCGTCGCGCCGTACACCGCCATCGCCGGGAGCGGCTGAAAGGCCGCCGTCGAGGCGACGTTGATGATGCCGCCGCGGCGCCGCTCGACCATCCCCGAGACGAACGCGCGAGAGAGATCGACGAGCGCCGCGATGTTGAGCGCGACCTGCCCGGATTGCGAGCTCGGATCGCTCGCCGCGAACGCGCCGTGCGCGCCGAAGCCCGCGTTGTTGACGAGCAGATCGACCGTGACGCCGGCATCCGCGAGCTCGCTCGCGATCTCGGTAACGGCATGTGAGTCGAACAAATCCTTCGCAAGTGAACGAACGTTCGTGCCGGGATGGGCATCGGCGATCTCGGCTGCGAGCGCGTCGAGACGTTCGCGCCGGCGCGCGACGAGGACGAGATCGTAACCGCGCGCCGCAAGCGCTCGAGCGAATTCGGCACCGATGCCGGCCGATGCGCCGGTGATGAGGGCCACGGGGCGGCTCATGCGGCCACCGCGCGGGGAAACCGCGCCGCGACCGTCGCCGCGATGCCGGCGTCGTAGGATGTTTTCACGATCGCTCCAAGGACGCCGTGCAGTTTGCTATCGTCGAGAATCACCGGCGTCTCGTGCAGATACCCCATTTCGACGAGCTCGCGCATCGTCGGATTGAAGATACCGAGCGCGCGCAACAGCATCGGACTCGACTCACGGTAGCGCAGCGGACGTCCGGCCGCGGCGAAGAGTTTCGTCGCAAATTCACGCTCGCTCATCACGCCCGGCCCGGCGAGGTTGTACGAGGTCCCAAATGCGTCGGGCCGAGCGAAGAGGTCCGCGACGACGGGCGCGACGTCGGGAACGAAAACCCACTCGTGCGGCGTATCGATCGGTCCGAGTAGGTCCGCCTGTTTTCCCTTCGCAATGCTCTCCAGAGCGTATCCGCACACGCTATTCGCGGCAGTCGGTCCATAAAAGTCGGGAAGTCGCAACACGAGCGTGCGCAGCGTGGCGTCGTGGGCCTCGAGGACGAGATCCTCTTGTATCTTCCGCAAGCGGCCTTTGCGCGTGTGCGGGTCGCGCGGATGGGTCTCGGTCACGAGCGTCGTTTGCGGCCGACCATACGGATAGACGTTGCCGACGTGGACGAGGTACTCGACCTTCTCCGCCTTCGCCGCGGCGAGCGTCGCACGCATCATCGGTGGATGCAGATCGAAGCGGTGGTACGGGACGCCGACCGCGTATAGGATCGCATCCATGCCGGCGGCGGCAGCGCGCGCACCCTCCGGATCGGAAAGGTCCGCAACGAACGGCTCCGCGCCCGGGCACGCCGCTTCGAGTGCCGCGCGGTTTCGCGAGACCGCGCGAACGCGGTGGCCGCGGGCCGTGAGTTCGTGGGCGACGGCGGGACCGATCGCACCGGCCGCGCCGAAAATCGCGATATTCATGCCGCCAATTTACTAAACAGCGTTCATTAAGTCAATATATGTTCATAATATTGTTGACAGTTCAGCCTATTGACGGTACGATTCGATGCGTACCAATGGGCATAACCGAACGACGCGAACGCCAGAAGGCGGAGCTCCGCGAGACCATCCTCGCCGCCGCGAGTCGGATCATGGCCGAAGAGGGCTGGAGTGCGCTCACGATGCGCAAGATCGCAGACGCGATCGAGTACTCGCCCGCGACGATCTACCTGCACTTCGAGAGCCGCGATGAAATCGCGATGCAACTCGTGCGCGATGGCTTCGCGGCACTTCTCGCGCATATGGAGCCCGCGACGCGTGTCGCCGACCCGCGCGAACGAATCGCATTGCTCGGACGATGTTACGTCGATTTCGCGCGAGCGCGGCCGCAAACGTATCGCTTGATTTTCATGGAAGACGAGCGCTTCGCGGAGCAAGTGATGGCGCGCTTCAAGGAAACCGAAGACGCGGACGGAGGTGCGTTCGCGTTCCTAACGGCGACCGTGAACGAATTGATCCACGACGGTACCTTCGTCGCACTGCCCCCGGACACGGTCGCGGGCCTCCTGTGGGCGGCGCTTCACGGCATCGCGAGCCTCAAGATCTCGTGCGTCACGTATCCATTTCCCGGCGACACGAAAGAGCCGGCGAACGTGATGATCGACGCGCTCGTGCGCGGATTCTCGCGAAAACCGGACGCCCGTCCCTAGACGCGAGGCGCGTTAGCTCGCGAGGGCGTGTTGCGCGCGAGCCGGGATCACGAACGAGAATTCGCAGAACATGCCGGGCTCTGAATCGACTTCGATCTCGCCGCCGCAGTCGTCGACCACGCGTTGCTTCACCACGTTCATGCCCATGCCGCGACCCGCTTCGCGCGAGAGACCCTCGACCGTGCTGAAGCCCGGCTCGAAGATGAAGCCGGCGACTTCGGAATCGTCGATGCTCAGCGCCTCTACTTGCGGGAGCAAGCCCGCTTCGACCGCTCGGCTGCGAATGCGCGCGGCGTCGAGTCCGCGGCCATCGTCGCGGAACGTGAACGCGAATGCGTCGGGCGCGACGCCCTTGGTCGGATGGATTGCGAGCGTTGCGACGCGCGGCTTTCCCGCGGCTTCGCGCTCTTCGGGCGATTCGATGCCGTGCGCGATGCTGTTGCGCACGAGTTGAACGAGCACGTCCTTCACCACGAGGCGACGGTCCGGCGGCAGCGCGCGCGAATCGAAGCCGGCCGCGTCGATGCGCACGACCTTCCCGAGATGCCGTGCGAGCGTCGATGCGAGTTCGCCGATGCTCGCGACGAGATCGTCGCTTTCGTCGTCTGCGCCGCGCGCGGCACGGGCGATCTCTTCCATCTGCCCGCGCAACGTCTGAAGTTCTTCGAGTTCCGCCCAGAAACCGGAGATCGCGGATGCGACGGCGACGATGTCGCTCCCCCCGAGAATTCCGCGCTGGCGCGATTCGGCGATGCGCGATTCGAGCGCCTTGGCCTTCGCTTCGAAACGCTCGAGGTGTAAGAGCGAGGCGTTCGCCGTGACCGCGCGGGCCCGTTGCAAGAGGCCGCCGAGGCTCTGGCGCACGGCTTCCGGCGGCGGCGGCTTCGCCGACGAGATGTCGAGCGTATCGAGCGCGTCGTCGATGTACGCGTACTGTTCTTTCGCGAGCGCCACGAACCGGTCGAGCTCGCTATCGGAGACGTGCAACATGCCCATGAGCATATCGAAGTGCGTGGCCTTCTTACGCTCGGCGTGACGCAGACGCTGTTCGCGTAGCGTCCGCTCCGTCACGTCGACGAGGGTCACGACCAGGCGAGCGACCGCATCGTCTTTGACGACGCGGCCGAAACGGAACGTCACGTAACGGCGCGAGGTGAGCCCATGATTGTTGCGCACGCCGATCGCGATACCGTCGAGCGGGTTCGCATCCGCGAGCGTGCGCTCGTCCTGCGCGGGATCGAACAGCAACTTGAGATATTCGCGCGCGACGTCGAACACGGGCTCGGACACGAGGCGCTTGAGAACGTCGAGAAAATTTTGGCCGCCGAGAAGCGTTTGCTGCAGACCGTGCTCGAGCACGTCGGAGTACCGTTGATCGATCGTGTAGTTCCGATCGACGAACGCGAAGTACGGCCGAACGGCCGCGAGCGTGAGGCTCATCTTTTCCGAGGACGCCGCGAGCTCGCGTCCCATCTGCTCGAGTTCGTCGCCGCGCTCCTCGAGCGCGTTGTTATGGCGCGTGAGCTGCCGGGCTTGATCTTCGAGTTCGTGGATGCGGCGTTCGAGCGCGACGATCGTTTCGGACGATTCGTCGAGGGCGGCGGACGCGCGTTTGCGGGTGAGGCGAGCGTTGGCAAACGAGCACGCCATGGCGATCAGAATGCCGACCGCGCCGCCGGCGAGGCTCGCGTAGCTCGGCAGGACGCCGAGCAAAATCCGGCTTCCGCCGTACCAGAAGATCCCGAGGGCCGCGAGCACGATAACCGCGCCGACGCCAAAGCCCGCCCGATACAACATGCTCGGCCGGACCTGAATGACGCTCTGGGATGCCTCTCCTTGGCCCATTTCTTCTACTATCGGCCGCTCGGCGGGCGCTTTTCACCTTTCGGGCGTTTTTCTAGAGACGCAGGGCACAAATATGTCAGAAGCGTTTCGCCTGAGATTGGAATGGGAATCGCGGAGCCGTGGTCGAGTTTCGGGCGCATTTTCGCGGCACACCGTCCTCCGTACGCGAAGCTCGCTGGGCCATCGTGGATTACGCCCGAACATGCGGGTTCACCGCCGACGAATCGTTCGAAATCGCACTCGGCGCCGGCGAGGCGCTCGCGAACGCCGTCGAGCACGGCTGCCGCAACGCGGGCTCCATGACGGTCGCCTGCTCGTTCCAAGACGACGTCCTGACGATCGAAATCACGGACTCCGGCGCCGGCTTCGACCACGCGACCGTGGCCCACAAAGAGCGCGACCCGAACGGCATCCGCGGCTTCGGCCTCCACATCATGCGCGCGGTCATGGACGAAATCACCTACACCGCCAACGGCCAAAGCATCAAACTCAAGAAACGCCTGGGCTAACGCAAGAAGCGGACCGCGTCAGCCGAGCCCGCGAGTGCGGGCTCGGGGGCGACGGGGCCCTCGCCGCCCCGTTTTCAAAGTGGGCTTCCCGCTCCGTTTTCAAATTCGCAATATGGGTAAGGACCAACATGACCTCGCTTGTTGTTTGCCGTTGCCGACACGACATCGTGGCCCACGAGGGCGGGCGGTGCGAGACTCCCGGTTGCACGTGCCGCAATTCGCGGTCGGCCATCCTCGACGATGAGATCGACCGCTTGAAGCTCGAGCACAGCATGAAGAGCGCGGCCGGCCACTAGGGTATCCGTTAGTTAAACGGCAGGCCCACGTAGTTTTCGGCTAGCGTCGTCGACGCGGCTCGCGACGACGTGACGTAGTCGAGCTCCGCTAGCTGCACGCGATGCTCGAAGGGGCCCGTGCCGTCGAAGCGGTGGAGCATCGACGTCATCCACCACGAGAAACGCTGCGTCTTCCAGATGCGGTTGAGGCACACGTCCGAATACGTATCGAGGCCGCCACGATCGCCGCTTCCATAGAAGCGCGTGAACGCTTCCGCGAGGATGCGAACGTCGGCGATCGCGAGATTCATGCCCTTCGCGCCGGTCGGCGGCACGATGTGCGCGGAGTCGCCCGCGAGGAAGAGCGTCCCGTAGCGCATCGGCTCCACGACGAAGCTGCGCATCGCCGTCACACCCTTTTGCAAGATCGGTCCCGGAATCAAATCGGGCGTGTCTTCGCCCGCGAGCCGCGCCGCGATCTCCGACCAGATGCGGTCGTCGGGCCACTCGTCGATGTTCTCCTCGGGATCGCACTGCAAGTACATGCGCGTGATCGTCGGCGAGCGTAAGCTGATCAGCGTGAACCCTCGCTCGTGATTCGCGTAAATCAACTCTTCTTGCACGGGCTTCGATTCGGCGAGGATCCCAAGCCAAGCGAACGGATACACGCGGTCGTAGAACGAGAGAACGCCGTCGGGGATCGCCGGGCGACAGATGCCGTGAAAGCCGTCGCAGCCCGCGATGAAGTCGCATGCGAGTTCGGCCGGTTCGCCGTTCGCATCGCGATAACGAATGATGGGGCGATCGGATTCGAGATCGTGGACGCTCGTCTCCGAGACGTCGAAGAGAATCTGCGCGCCGTCGCGCACGCGCGCCGCGATCAAGTCCTTCACGACTTCGTGCTGCCCGTAGACCATCACGCCCTTGCCCGTGAGGTCGTGAAAATCGATGCGTCGGCTCCGGCCGCCGAAGCGCAGGTCGATCCCGCCGTGAACGAGCCCTTGGCGGTCCATGCGTTCGCCGACGCCGGTCTCGCGCAAGAGATCGACCGTGCCCTGTTCGAGCACGCCCGCGCGAATGCGCTGTTCCACGTACTCGCGGCTCCGCGACTCGAGCACGACCGACTCGATCCCCTGCAAATACAACAGATGGGAGAGCATGAGCCCCGCGGGCCCGGCACCGATAATTCCGACTTGGGTTCGCATCATTACTCCGAGACGACCTGAGCGTTCAAAACGTTCGATGCGCGGCTCAGAACGCGATCGACGACGGCTTCCGATTCGCCCACGTAGGCGCTGGGGTCGAGCAGAGCCGTGAGGCGTGCGGCGTCGAAGACGGCGCCGACCTCCGGATCCGCCGCGAGCACGGCCGCGAGATCGCCGCCGCCCGCGAGGACGGTCGCGCACGCCCGCTCCACGGCGTGATGCGCCTCCGCTTTGCCGAGGCGCTCGGCGAGCGCCATGGCGACGGCCTCGGAGACGATGAGCCCGTGGGTCAGATCGACGTTGGAACGCATGCGATCCACGTCGACCGTCATCCCTTCGGCGATCGCGCGCGCCTGCGAAAATGCGGCCGAGGCGAGCACGAAGATCTCCGGGAGCGCGATCTCCTCGCTCTGCCACGGACCGGTCGACCGCTCGTGATCGCCCACCATCGCTTCGAACACCAGCGGCGCGAGGGTTCGCACGCCGCGGGCGGCGGCGATCACGTATTCGCTCGCGATCGGATTGCGTTTTTGCGGCATCGTGCTCGAGCCGCCACGGCCGGGCGCGTGCGGCTCGAACACTTCGCCGACCTCGGTCTGCATCAACAGCACGACGTCGGTCGCGAACTTCGCCGCGCTTCCGCTCGCGATCGCGCACGCGGCCGCGCACGCGGCGAGCCGCGAACGGTCGGAATGCCACGGCGCATCGGGAGCGCCCAAGCCGAGCTCTTCCGCGAGCGCGAGCGTCACGGCGCGACCCTTGTCGCCGAGCGACGCGAGCGTACCGACGGCGCCGCCGAACTGCACGACGAGCGCCGCATCGCGAGCGGCACGTAATCCCACGAGCGCCTCGCAGAGCGGCGCGAGCCACACGGCACATTTGTACCCGAACGTCATCGGCAACGCGTGCTGCAGGTGCGTGCGGCCGGCCATCACGTCGGTGCGGTGCCGCTCCGCGCGCTCCGCAAGCGCGCGTACGAGGCCCGCGAGATCCGCCTCGAGCAATGCGAACGCGTCGCGCAGTTGCAGCACGAGCGACGTGTCCATCACGTCCTGCGTCGTCGCGCCCCAATGCACGTACGCGCCGGCTTCGGGGCCGGCGAGGCGCACGAGTTCCTTCGTCAGCGGTACGACGGGATAGCCCACGTTCTCCGTTCCGCGGACGATCGCGCTTCGATCGAGGGCATCGACCCGCGCCGCGGCGGCGATCGCGTTCGCCGCGGCAACCGGCACGATGCCGAGCGCCGCTTCCACGCGCGCGAGGGCCACCTCGAAATCGAGCATCGCTCGCAAGCGGCGCTCCTCCGAGAACACGGCACGCATGTCGAGCGTCCCATAAAGACGCCCGAACAGTGCTCCCTCAGACGTCAAGAAAAGCGGTTTCGTTCGCGCCCTGCAGCACGACGTTGAAACGATACGTCCGCGGATCGCCCGCGGCGCTCGCTTCGAGCGACGCGACGAGCGACGCGCGCACGCCGTCGTCGCCGATCGAGCGCAGGAGCGCGTCGCGTTCGTTCTCGCGCTCGTGGTCGCCGAAGTACACGCGCGTCACGAGCCGCTTCAAGAGTCCGCGCGCGAAGACCGAGAGGTTCGCATGCGGCGCTTGCGGCGCGCCCGTCGCATCGGGCACCACGCCCGGGAGCACCGTGACGAATGCGAAGCGTCCCTCGTCGTCCGTGCACGCGCGCCCGAAGCCGCGAAAATTCGGATCGAGCGGTTTGTCTTGCGTATCCTCGTCGTGCGCGTACTTGCCGGCCGCGTTCGCCTGCCAGATTTCGAGCATCGCATCGGGAACCGGTTCGCCGTCGCCGTCGAGGACGCGGCCGACGATGCGGATGCGTTCGCCGAGCGCGCCGTCGGCCGCGAGATCGCTCCACGTGGGGTGGTCGAGCGCATACTTGAAGAACGGGCCGACCGTTTGCGAGGGCGAGGTCGCGCTCACGTGCGATTCTCGAGCGGCGTCGATTTGGGACCGCGCAACACGATATCGAAACGGTACCCGAGCGCGTACTCGGACTCGCTCAGATCGGGGTCGTAGCGCGAGATCAAGCGCTCGCGCGCGCGCGCATCGGGAATGCTGTTGTAGATCGGGTCGAGCGCGAGCAACGGGTCGCCCGGAAAATACATCTGCGTGATCAATCGCGAGGCGAAGCCCGCACCGAACACCGAGAAGTGAATGTGCGCGGGTCGCCACGCGTTGTGCGAGTTGCGCCACGGATACGCACCCGGCTTGATCGTGAGAAAGCGGAACGCACCGTTTTCGTCCGTGATCGCGTGACCGGCGCCGCGAAAGTTCGGATCGAGCGGTGCGTCGTGCTGGTCGCGTTCGTGCGTGTAGCGCCCCGCGGAGTTCGCCTGCCACAGTTCGAGCAGCGTACCGCGTAGCGGCCGGCCGTCGCCGTCGAGAATGCGGCCTTCGAGAATGATGCGCTCGCCGAGCGGCTCGCCTTTGCCTTGATGCGTCAGGTCGCTCGCGCTCGGTTCGTTCCAATTCGCGCCGAACGAGGGGCCCGTGATTTCGGAGAGCGAGTGCGCGACGTGGATCAGCGGGCGCTTCGGCGCGCGCTTGATCGTGCTCGCGTACGCCGGAAAATCGTACGGTGGTTGACTATCGGCGGGTTCCGTCTCGAACGGCCGAACGGATGCGATCATGATTCGTGAACCTCGTCGTCGCGTGCGAGCTCGGCATACGCCTCGCTCGCGTGATGGAAGGCGGAATTGGCCGCCGGGATGCCGGCATAGACCGACGCGTGCATGAGAATCTCGGCGACCTCGGCTTGCGTGACGCCCGTCTGTTTCGTGGCGCGAACGTGCAGGCGAAGTTCGTCGTAACGGCCGAGCGCGGCGAGCACCGCGATCGTCAACATGCTGCGCGTCTTGCGATCGAGGCCGGGACGCGACCACACGCTGCCCCATGCGGTCTCCGTGATGAAGCGCTGAAAATCGGTCGTGAACGCGTCCTTCGCGGCTTCGGAACGATCGACGTGTGCGTCGCCGAGCACCGCGCGCCGCACGCGCATCCCCGTCTCGTAGGTGTCGTCGCCCATCGTCGCGTTACGGCGATCCGAGCGCGGGTATGCGAGCTTCCAAAAAAGGAATCGCCGCATCGACGAACGCCGCGGGTTGTTCCGCCGGAACGATGTGCGCGGCTCCGTCGATGACGACGGCGCGCGCGCCGAGGATCGCGTCGCGCAACGCATACGCGTCGCCCGGCGGCGTCACCATGTCCTCCGCGCCCGCGATCGCGAGCGTCGGGCATGCGATGCGCGCGTCGTCGGCCGCGAGGTCCGCGTCGCGAATGGCTTCGCACGCCGCAACGTACCCCTCGACCGGCGTGCGCGAAAGCATCGTCGCGTAGCCGCGAATCATTTCGGGCCGCTCGCGATGCGTCTCGGGCGTAAACCAGCGCGCGAGCACGCCGTCCACGAGCGCCGGCATTCCGCCCGAACGCGCGGCGGCGATGCGATCGTTCCACACGTCGGCGCTGCCGATACGGTTCGCCGTTGCGGTCAACACGAGCGATTCGACGCGCGTGGGATACTCGGCCGCGAGCCGTTGCCCGATCATGCCGCCGATCGAAAGCCCCACGTAGCGCACGCGCGGGATATCGAGCGCATCGAGGAGCGCCACCACGTCGCTCGCGAGCGCCGCCATGTCGGTCGCGGCGCCGACCTCGGTGAGGCCGTGGCCGCGCATGTCGAAGCGGAGCACCCGAAAGCGCTCCACGAACGGCGCGTAGACGGCATCCCACACGTGCACGTTCGTTCCGAGCGAATTCCCGAACGCGACCACGGGCGCGCCCGGCGGCCCCGCTAAATCGTAATAGACGTTGCCGAATCCGGCGCGAACGAACGACACGACGACCTGACTTCCACCCCTAAAAGCCGCGCCCTTGAGCCACACGACCGATATACTCGAACTCGCCGTTCGGACGCCGCCGTGCGAGGTCGCCCGTGCGGAAGAACCGAGCGGGCCCGTCGGGCGTCGCACGCCGCACGAATCGCTCGCGCGTGAGCTCCGGGTCGCCGAGATATCCCGCCGCGACCCCCGAGCCGCGAATCCACACCTCGCCGGCCGTCCCGGGCGGTGCGGGGTTCCCCGCATCGTCGAAGAGCACGATCTCTTGGTGGGCGAGCGGGAAGCCGAGCGGCGATGCGAGCTCGCCCGCGAGCTCGGGCTCCTCGAGGAGCTTGAACGTGGAGAAGATCGTCGCTTCGGTCACCCCGTACATGTTGGCGAAGCGCGGCCGCGTGCCGCCGTTCGCCGCGCGGAAGCGGCGCAGCGCGATCCGGTCGATCGGTTCGCCCGTGAGCAGGACCCAGCGGAGCGCGGACCAGGCGCGCGAGCCTTTCGCCTGGGCGACGGCGAGATTGCGAAAGGCCGATGGTCGCGCCGTCAACACCCCGATGCGCGCGCTTTCGAGCAGATGGGCCGCGGACGCCGCGTCCGGCGCGACCTCCGGCGGGACGATCACGCCCGTACCGCCCGACGTCAGGCACGCCGCGAGTTCCCAGAGCGCGACGTCCGAGCGCAGCGAATGGAACAACGCCCAGCGTTCGTCGCCGGCGAACGCGAACAGCGCCCGCGTCGCACCGAGCAGTGCGAGCACGTCGCCGTGCGCGATCGAAACGAGCGGTGCGTTCGGGCCGACCGCCGCGACGACGAAGGCGGCGTCGTCCGATTCCAGCGGCGGCAGCGACGGCGTGGGCCCGTCCTCGGCCGCGCCCGGGTCGACGAACCTGATGCCGGCGGCGACGAGCGCGTCGGGCGCCGTGGGACGGCCCACGGCGACGGCAAACGCCGTCGCCTCCAGCACGCGCCCGATGCGTTCCGCGCTCTCGCTCGGATCGATCGGCACGCACGCCGCCCCCGCCAGCATGATCGCGATCGTGGCGACGGTCGCATCGATCGAGCGATCGAGAAACAACGCAACGTGCGACCCGCGGCGAACGCCGGCTCCGGCAAGCACGTTCGCCAGCCGTACGATCTCGTTCTCGAGTTCCGCGTAGGACAGCGCTCGCTCCGAATCCTCGAGCGCGCGTGCCTCCGGGTCGGTGCGCGCCCGCGCGAGAATCGAGCCGCAGATCGACTCGCTCCTCAGCATGCTGCCGCGCGCTCCGCCGGATGCCGACACTCCACGAAAGAGGCGCCGTTCGAGGGGCGCCGTGCCCGTTTCTTCGCTCACGCTAGAGTGCCGCGGTCTCGGCCTCCGCAACGCGAACGAGGTTACGGCCGCCTCGCTTCGCACGATAGAGCGCCGCATCGGCGGCTGCGAAGAGATCGTGCGCGATGCGCGCGTCGCCGGGATATACGGCGACGCCGATGCTCGCCGTAATCGAGATCGGCGTCGCGATACCGTCGACGTCGAACGCTTGCGACTCGACGCGCGCGCGCAGCCGCTCGGCGAACGCGACCGCGGAGTCGCGATCCGCGTCGCGCATCAGCAGCGCGAACTCTTCGCCGCCCGTTCTCGCCGCAACGTCGTCGCGCCGTGCGATCTCCGTGATGATCTCCGCGAACCGCTTGATCACGCTGTCGCCGACGAGGTGCCCGAACGTATCGTTGACCGCTTTAAAATGATCGATATCGATCGCGAGCAAGACGAGCGTCCGGCCGCGGGTCTCCGCACCTTCGATCGCGCTCTTGACGACGCGATCGAACGCGCCCGCGTTCGTGAGGCCCGTGCGCTCGTCCGTGCGAGCGCGGTACTCGAGTTCGGGTAAACCGAGCAAGCTGTAAGCGACGCCGAGCGGCGCGAGTGCGAAGAGCGACACCCACACATTATGCGCCCAAACGTACGCGAACGGAATACCGATCAGAAAAAGTGCGAACTGCGAGAGAAACACGCGAGCGGGGACGCGCACCGACGAAAGCGGCTTCGCGATCGCGAGCGTGATCAAGGTGCACGTCTGCGTGTTGTCGAGGATCTTCCACACGAGTGCGGCGAGGAACAGCGTCAAGGCGCCCGCCGCGGAGAACCACGCACCGTGTTCGACGCTCGTGAGCGGCCGGAGCATGCGCAGGACGGTCTCGGCCGCGGCTCCGGCGACGATCTGCGTGCAGATGTTGAAGATTCTTACGTACCACTTCGTCGGATTGATTCGGCGCGACGCTTCGGAGACGAACGTAAAGACCTCGGAGAGGGCGATGCCGAGTGCGAAGCCGCGCCAATCGAGGAGCAGCAGCATCGCGAAGCCGATCGGCATCGCGAGAGATGCGTACTCCGCGACGCCGTCGACCGCTTGATACGTGCCGAAATTTCCCGCCACCGCCATCATGAACGCCAGCGCGACGAGTGCGATCGCGGGTTCGGGGCTCGGCCAGAGCGCACTGTCGCGCAGGCCAACCACGCAGAGGAATGCGACGAAAACGATCGCGACGAGGAAGAGTCTCGCCGGTGCGGTGCGCAACGTCGCCGCTTCCCGGGGAGCCTCGAATCGTTCGCGCTTCTTGACACCCGCTTGCGTCGACATCGTAACTACGGTTTCGGACGTTCCGCTTGGTCGGTCGCGAAGCCGCCGCAGATGTGTGACGTAGGTCGCTCGACGGCGGTTTTCCTCAGGAATGCGACGAACTTCATCGCAAGCGGCGAGAGCGTCCGCGCACGCAGCGAGACGATCGAAAACCGTCGCGCGAGATCGGCGTCGCGAATCGCGACCGCCCGCACGAGGCCGGCGGCCACATCGCGCTCGATCGTGAGTTGCGAGAGGATCGCGATCCCGAGACCAGCTTCGACGGCGCGCGCGACACCTTCGTTGCTCGGCATCACCAGTGCGACGCCGATCTCGATACCCGCACGCCCGAGAACGCTTTCCGCGAGCATGCGCGTCCCGGAACCGGCTTCGCGCACGACGAAGCGTTCGCCGCGCAAATCCTCGAGCGCGATGTTTCGCCGATTCGAGAAGCGGTGGCCCTCCGCCGGGACGATCAAACGCATGCGATCGTTCGCATACGGCGCGACCACGAGGTCGCCGTCGTCGACGGCCCCCTCGACGAGGCCGATTGCGATGCGTCGCGCTTTGAGCGCCGCGCACGTCTCCGTGGTATTGGCGACAGAGAGACGCACGTCGATACCCGGCGCGGATCGCGCGAACGCCGCCAACTGTTGCGGAAGCGCGTACGTGCCGATCGTCACGCTCGCGCCGACGGCGAGCGTCCCCGTGCGCGCGGCCGCGAAATCGCGCATGTCGCGTTCGAGCGAATCCGTCGCGTCGAGGATCTCCGCCGAACGCTCCGCGAGAAACGCGCCCGCATCCGTGAGCACCGGGCGCCG
>Ga0116229_10000560_pt1 | contig 50608 bp, 38 predicted proteins | sample S1TSphgellanicum_3_FD_87313 | JGI IMG/M metagenome (GOLD analysis project Ga0116229, IMG submission 87313) | Host-associated microbial communities from peat moss isolated from Minnesota, USA - S1T2_Fc - Sphagnum magellanicum MG | ecosystem: Host-associated > Plants > Peat moss > Unclassified... | reverse complement strand
ATGCATTTCCATGCAACAATGATGGGGCGCCGTCACCACAAAACGGTTGATGCAATTATGCCTAAAATCCAGGATTAGATCAGATTGCACAATAAGTAGACAGCCCCCCCTTTCACATTACAGTAGGAGCAGTGGTGATCTTGGTCACCGCAGTGGTAAATTTTTTTTATAGTCATGTTGGTAGCAACAAAAAAGGAGGAAGAAGGAGGAGGAGGAGAAGAAGAAGGAAGAAGGAGGGGGAACAAGAGAGGAAAAAGAAGAAGAAAATTTCAAAAAGCTTGGAGGGTTATAATGATGGCGGGAATGTGAAGCTCTGTGGTGCCATCGATGTGAACTCCCAATTCACCAAAGCCTCCCCCCCCAACCTACCATGTTCAACAGGTAGGGAAGTTCATGAGGTCTAGGGGAAGCTCGGGATAAGGAGGGTCAATGGGTCCAATCCGGACCTCCCTTTTTTTTTCTTTTTTTTTTCAAAATTTTGAACTTAAGGCGCAAGTCATATCTTCCACATATGGGCTCAGATTTTTGCAATTTTCATGTCATCAAATTTCTTTTGGCAAGCTCTAAACATCAATGGGCCTATAGCCATTATTGGAGATTATGATTTTCAGAGTCTAGGGACTAATTTTCCTATTTTTGGGATTTATTTACATAAAATCTTGAAAATTGATATTTCCCACATACGAGACTTGTTTTAGGTGTCATCTTCACCATTGTTCTTGTGGTGAAGGAGGCTATCATTTTAAGAGGTTTCAATTAAATTGGCAAAAGGTCACTTCCCAACCCCTTTTCTGGTGGTGTGACACAAAAGGTGCAGGGAGGAATGAGGTGTGCAAGAGGGCACAAAACACAAGAGCAACACATGGGTGACTTACCTGTAAAAACTCGTGATACCAACAAGTGGTGGAATGCCACATCATCAACTTTTGAATTTTTTAAATTGTTGTTGTAAGTTTCCAAACAAAGCTTACAGGTGTGGAAAGGTGTATGTGTTAAAAAATTCCTCCCCTCTGTGTTGTGGGTTTTTGCACATGTTTCCTATGTCTGTGTTTGGGATTGTTAATTATTTAATAGGGGGTAAGGAAATCTATCATGTTGTGTGCCTTCGGGCTACATCATAGGGTGAGCATAAGCTCATGTGATGATCTCCTGCAAATTTGTGCATATTGTTTAATAAAAAACTATAGGTAAAAGGCTACAAACCTTCCCACATGTGTTGATTATAGCACACAATGAGCCCGGAGGTTGTAGTTGGAATGGTTAATGGCTGAGTATGGGACAAGGCTACCACCCCAACTCTTATTACCAAATAGGTCTTGCTTGACCCCTTATTTGCCCATACACAAATATTAGGGTTTAGTGGCAGGTAGGTTATACTTCGTGTTTATTTTTGTTGTTGGGTGAGATCAGGTTGATGACCAATAAACCCATTGTGGCAATGAGATCGGAATAAGGATTAGTGAAATTGCATTTGTTATTCTATGGTTGTGAAGGCCCCAAGTGCGTGCTTGGCCTTGTAAAATGTTTTTGTGGATGCAAGTGCCCCAACCATACAGGTGCAACAACCTTGGTCACCATTTTGGTTTGGGAGATTTTAGGGTTAGGAAAAGCTACAACAAGTCAACATCCCTATAGGATTAATTGAGTTGATACAAGTGCAATAATCATGGTCATAATGGGGTTACAAGATTCCAAGGTTACAGGATTCAAGGTTACATGTTTAAGTTTTCAAGGAAATCTAGACTAGGGTTAGGTTTCATCATGAACAAGTGTTAGGATTTGGATTCCAAAGACAAGTTTGTCGAAGGGTTACTAGGTGAAGGGTGCGATTCCAACTGTTTACCCCACCTACATTATCACCTAAAGGAGATTCCTTAGATTCTAAGGCAGAATTACCACTAATAGTGTCGATACCACTTGTGTAGGACATGGAGGACATGTATGGCGCCTCTAAAAGGCCCCATCAATTTTCGGGGGCAGTTGACACCATTGAACTGGATGACTTCATCTGAAAGTTTGATATTTGATGTGATATGCAGCAATTGCGAAATCCATAATAATTTACACCTTTCTTAACATGGAAGGGTTTATTCCAGCATTTGGAAGGACCACCCATGGATGACTATCATGAATTTTGTGATGCCCATGAAGTTGACATTGAAAAATGGCGCAGGTATTAGTTGCCAAATTATTTTTCCATCATTAAAGGTCGACTAGCTACGTCGACACTTACCCCATCAACCACTATCACAAGGGCTGGTGTGGGTCCTTCTATGCATAGGGGCAATGGCAATGATCTGATTATCAAAGCACGGGTTCTTCCCACTTTTAACCATGTCATCGAGTTCTTTGAGGAACTTTGCACCAATTACCAAGGTGTGAAAACTAAAAACTCCATACATTGTAGGAATTTTAACACCAACCCCATGAGAGTTTATGAAAGGCATACACGCGGATGCAAAGGTTGATCAATGTGACCAAGGGGGTCATAAAGGCCCAAACTATCCAATTTTGGTATGGAATTTTGGAAACAAGATTTAAGGTGATGAGTACAAGACATAGTTCTCACTTAACCTAACTAACGCATGTTGGCATTAGTTTTCTAAGTATTTAAATGCATTGAACTCAACATAGTGGAAGAGAAAGTTGTTATCTTAAGGTTTAATAAAGGAAACCTTAAAACCTTATCCTACTTCATCAACTCAGTAGTCATGTGGTCAAACGTTAAGGACTACACCACAAAAAGGCAAGGGGCCCAAACAGGAACCCAATGGGGGTTCCTTGTCCTACACTGTTGAATAGGGGGAAGAAGATAAGTGTTAGAGGTGTGGTGGGCCACATCAGAAGAAGGGTTGTCCTAATCCTCTTTAGGTGACCACCTCCAACCCTAATCCTAGCCAACCTTGCTCCCATTACAAGGTGTATGGCCATGATGCAAACCATTGCTTCACGTTTTATGAAGAGTTGTGGCAAGGTCAATCCCAAACAGGAAATGCGCGGAAGTCCCCAAGTTTACTAAGGGCCAAAAGGTGAAAGGTGTGGCCGATAAAAAGTTAGCCACCAAGTCAACTCCAAACCAACCCAATGCCATGGAGGCACAATTTGCACATTTGGAGGCGTTGGTGACGAATGCGGCATCCAACATGGTAACATAAATGAAACCCACAGCACCTATGCAAAGTGATTTTTTAGCTCAAGGTTTTGACCCTAGATTTTTTTGTGGGGCTAAATTCTTAGGGCCATAAGTCTAAATGAAATCGAATCGAGTATTCCCAATGATCATGCTTCAAGGGTAGCCAATGACAAAACCTTAATTAAGGTTTCAATAATTGCACCAATTATTAGGGCAAGTGCTAGAATTAGGAACCACGAAGTGCTGATGAAAGATTAGATCTTAAGTGTGGGGAGGCCTAGAGCCAAGTTCGTCTACCACACAGTCCGCACCTTGATGGACACATCCAACCCCACAAAGGGATCGATTATGACCACTAAATTGTCTTATGCCACTTTAGGAACTCAAACACCCAATAGTGTGTTAGGGGTAATCAGGTTGGTGTGCCAAACACCATTGTTTTCCACTACAACTTTAGCAATGCATGATTTCCAACCAACTACAATATTTTGAATGGCAACCACATTATGTGATGGCATGGATACACCAAAAATGGTGGCTACACTTGTCGAGGATTCCTTTGAGGTCTTATTCAACCAACCACCAATCGATCAAATATTTGTTGCCTACATACATGTCGATCACTTACTTGTTGACCAACATGTAGATCCACTTATCAATGGATTACATGTTGGTAGGATACATGTTGGCCAATCACCTATTATGGTGGTACCACCTTGGCATGTCATAGTAACCAAACTCTAGGAGCTTCTAACATGCCCACCCATTGATCGAGCAAAGTTGGTGTAGTGGTGGTACAAAATTAGGAAGGTGTTTTTTCAGATGAGGGGGCTTTGGGACTATATTAAGGACCCCAGAAGATATTATTGGATTTAAGAGCTCAACCTCTAATGTTGGGCAAAGCAGCAGTGGAGGGTCTAAGGTTGACTGATGCTAATTTGAAACCATGCCCATACCAAATTTTGACAAGGATGGGCGGGTTAGAGAGAACTTAACAAATAACCAAACATGAGGTCCTCATTCAAATTAATCATGTCAAACTTGCACATTATACCATGGTTCCATTATGAGAAATTGTGTTTGCAAGAACTAAACTACCCTACAATTAGAGCTCCAAAATAACTAATATATAACTGCATTATAATTATCCCATGGAAATATGACAAATTAATAGATAAAATGCCACGTTAAAAAATCAAGGAGTTATATTATAGTTATAGATTAATTACAAGATGTATATTTATACAATACAATGTATGCATTGTATATACGGTTATAGTCAACCATGTTTGACTTTGTTGACAAGTTGCATTTTAATTGCATATAACAACTACATCATAACTAAAATAAATTTAATTATTAATCAATTATTACTTTGCAACAAATGTACGGCCTTGAGTAACACATACGATCATGCCACATGTTTATATTTCCACCACCTAATATATATGACATTTCAAATCATTTGCAATTAGTATGCAACTGTATTTCAACTTAAAATTTGAAGTTTAAGATCTGAAATTTGGGTGGGAAGCCCTTAAACAAATGACACATGGTAGTACATCAACAAATCTACCGGCCCAATGCATCAATGACCTTCATGTGCTTATGCTTATGGGCTTTTGTTTTTGCTCTTAGAGGTTGAAGATTCTTGTTTTTGCTTTTAGAAAAGTTGAAGGCTTTTGTTTTTACTCTTGGAGGTTGAAGGTTCTTATCTTCAGTCTTAAAAAGGTTGAAGGTTCTTACTCTTAGAGGGGTTGAAGGTTTTTGCTCTTAAAGAGGTTGACGGTTTTTGCTTTTATTTTTTAATGTTAAAGGTTTTTATTGTTTCTTTTGAATCTTGAAGGTTCATGCTCATACTTTTGGATGTTGAAGGTTCTTACTTTTACTTTTTAATGTGAAAGGTTATTGCTCTTATTCTTGGATGTTCAAAGTTTTTACTTTTGTTTTTAAATGTTGAAAGTTTTTATTCTTACTCTTGAATATTGAAGGTTCTTACTTTTACTCTTGGATGTTGAAGGTTTGTGATTCTTGGTCTTTTGTTTATTTGCATATATTAAAGAAAAATGATGTGAAAATATATTCCATTTTATTTGAAAGTTGATTGTACAAGTTTATTTTAACTTATAATGATGAGAGATTTATGAAAGGTGATTTTTTAATGATAATCATGTTAAATATGTTTTGTTTTGTGTTTGAACATTTGTGATGACTTTTGTTATTTTTATGTTATAAGGTCGAACTTTCATTATGTTTCAATCCATCAACATCAAAGTTATGTATATAAGGTAGGATTCTTTCAAAAGTACCTCAAATTATAATTTAATTTGTATCAATATTCTACATACATTGCATTTTTTTGACAAATAAGTTGCATGTTAGTGGTCGTACAACTGTAAATTATTTTTATTCAAGTTGAAAGGATTATTTAGATATTTTTGACATTAAAATGTTATGATATGCTACTAATTTCATTTCACATGTGGAACTAAAAATCATAACATGGTAGATTTCAAGGAGATAAGTGGATTGAAGAAATTGCATGGTTCAAGTTCCATTTCAACAAAATAGAAAAAAAACATTCATTTATGAAACATAGTGTTTTAAATGACAATATTTGATTATTGTGAGTCATCATTTTTATGATCTGACCTTTTATTTAGATAGAAAAAATGTTTGTTATAAATAGATTGGGCATTATATTTAGATTCATAGTTAAATTGTCTTTTGATAGAAACATTTTTTAATTATTTTTTGTAATGTATTCTTCAACATGGAATGTAAATCTATTTAAAGTTTCAAATCCATTTCATGTTTATAAATAGTGATGTCTAATGTAATTCAACACTATTTATTACAATTAGAACAACATGATAATGGTTGTGTGAAGTTTGTATTATCACATTGTAAGTTGTAATTTAGTTATTTAATACTACTAAAATCAACTACCATGCAATTGTTTTGAAACCCAAACTTAAACACTTAATTGCAAATTAGTCATTAAATCCTTTATTTTCATTTCATCTTTAGTCATAAGTTAGTTGCAAAGGATAGGAATATAATTCATTGCTCAAATGGATGAACGAAATAATTTAAAAATATATTTATTATATTAGTTATAAAATAGTTGTAAATAAGTTATAAAATATAAGGATATTTATAATCCATTTGTCAAATGGATGATGAAATATGAAGGAATATATTCATCAGGCTAATTGTAATAGTTGTAAATAAGTTGCAAAGGATTGGGATAGAATCCATTAACATCAAATTGATGAATGAAATAATGAAAGAATATATTTATTGAATTGGTTGTAAAATAATTGTAGATAAGTTATAAAACATAAGAATAGAATTCATTCATCAAATGGATGAATGAAATAATTAAGGATTATATTTGTCAAACTAGTTCTAAAATAATTATAAATAATTTGTAAAAGGTATTAAAATATGTCATCCGTTAACAAATGGATGAAAAGCCATGTTGGCATTTTGTTTGCCATGTGAGAATGTGCATGAGAATGTGGAAATTAGTTGTAAAAAGGTTGCATATAGTTACATGTGAGTTGCACCATATATACGATATCATATATAACATAAGATGTCCACTACAATTATTGCAACTTGTTCGTCAACACTCAATTCCATATACATACCATGAGTTGCAAGTTCCATTACAACTGGAAAACCTAGTTGCAAGCCCAGTTGTAAAACCTTATATTTTTTCATAGTGTTTATATTAAGGTAGTGGTTACGCAAATTACATCGTATGATGTGTTGCTTGGGGGGCCAATTTTTGTATTCGTTGGGAGTCACCATGGATTTTCGGGAAGAAACTATTTATTATTGACTAGGATGGCAAACAAAAAATAGCCATAAGGTTTTTCTGCCAATTACCTTCATTAGGAGGCATGAAGGAAAATCCAAAAATTCAATGATGTTAACAAGATTTCAAGGCTTCCCCATGGTTTTGGTTTGTTGGAAAGCAATGTCCATGCTATGGATAGCCCCCTCTATTCATGAGCTGGAGATGTCAAGTGCCTAAGTTGGGCCATTCATTCAAGTCTCATCACATGATCATCCACCATTATGGGGAACATTGTTGGAGCTTCAAGCATCAACTAGACATTATATTCATCTAGTTTGGCACATTCTATCATCACCAAGTCCACAAATACCTATAGATTTAGGCCATGGACCACTTAATTTACAATCTTTAGATTTTAAAGTTATTCGGTGGCATATTCTTGAGGATGGGATTTGCCTGGTAGAATTTTTTGGAAGCATTTGTTCTGGCTTTACAACAATCCTTCAATTTGACATCAGGGTTCATTGATACTATCATGTGGAGAAGGATCCTCAAGCCCAACAAGCCTCCATGCACCATATTATGATGTTACGACAACAACATTCTAAATTGTTGCCTACATTAACGATCCAAGGTTACCAATGCACCTTACCGAGCAACATCACATTGTTGTGGGCACATGATTTGGATAGGATTGGATCAATGGACCTAGTAATATCAAGATGGTAATGTAAAGGTCTATCATAGGCTAGCACAGGTCAAGGACTTTTCAAGCCCAGATCAGGGTTATTTCGAAAATTGATTCGGGTGTTGTAATATTTGTAGACCTCTCAACGGCACTCATGTGCATATGTGTTGGAGAATGTCCCACCTTTAAAGGATTATTGGTCAGTTATATTAGCAACATGGCAACAAATTAGGGCTTGGATTGGGGAGCTAGTGTAGGTGGATGCCGTACTAGTCAATTCACGTGCCCATTGTTTTTGGTGGCTATGGACTAACCTAGTTCTACTAGATGTGTTTCAAAATGCATATTAACTCATTCTAAGGTCACCCCCATGCCTAGTGGATAACATTTTGGATCCAAGACAACATTCTTTTGTTGTTTAGCACAACAATTGACCACCTTTAGTTATAATCAATAGGGTTGGCCTACCTCAAGCAGCCTTACCTACTTTTTTGAGTTTCCCCATTTTCATGCATTTCAAGATGGCGTCCAGGCATGATTTGGGATGCCAATTCATCCAACATGGAGGAGCCCAATGCTGATGAATAAGAAAAAGCTATGGGATTTCGCACACGCACCACAACCGTGTGAAGGCTTTTTAAAGGTACTTGTAGATGGATATATCTAGTTTTATAATTAAAATCTAGTCATGAAAGTATGAAAAAAACATCAAAACAACAAATATGGCCATGGAATTGAAGCTTTTCTAGAAAACAAAATGTTCTTATTTCATACTTTATCAAAACTCAATGTTCTACAATGAATTAATCCTCCTTTTCATTTCTTCCTTCTTCTAAGATATAACCATTTAAAAAAATAATCCTATGATCTATTCAAATTCAAACGATGACAAAAAATATGTAATTTAACTAATAATTCTTTAAATAGTAATTAGGTAAGTAAAAAATACTAACTAACTATTACCATGAATAATTACTCCCTTAACATTACCCCACCTATTCTTTGACTTACATTTTGAAATTCTAGATCAAAATATGTTAAGAAAGCAAAATCTAATGTTATTTTTTATCATGTGAGTCAAAAATGTGATGTTGATCTTGCTATACTACAATATTTTATGCCTATATAGCCTTTCATTTCTCTCATACCTTCAACATACCTTTCCAATATCTTTCCGGACAATATCATGCACTACATCCCACCATAGATCGACATCCTTTTCTTCCATTGTTAATGCCTTGACTTTTACTTGAAACAAAGTATGTCGTTTCTTAAGTTCATTGTTTGCTTTGAAAACATGATCATAATTGAAAGGCTTGATCCCCTAGGCCTCCTCCAAAAGTTTCTATAACTTTCATTAAAAGCCATTTGCCTCTGCAATTTTTTGTCCATTTCTACTTACCTTTGGTCAAATTGCCTTTGTACTTCATTCTTGGCTTAATATACATTATTAATGCCCACTATAAGCTCCTCTAACTCTTGTTACTTCAAAAGAGTCTGCTCCATATTCTTGTAGTCTCTCTAAAGTTTGTTATGCTCTACACTTCAAGAATCCTTCTCTATCTTCAACTTCTAATAATAAGCATATGTCTACTTCAGAATTGCCTACAAAGAATCCTTGTCTACTTTGATGTTCTCCAATCCTTGTTATGTTTCTCCATGTTGTTAATCTTTTATCTGGTTGTTTGCAATTATGCTGACACCTCACTATTTTCATTCTTCCTAGCTTATAACTTGTTTTAAGCTTTTGTTCCTTCGCCAAAGCCCTTATCGATTCTAAATAGATCTATCCTTCTCCTCTATAATTTGCGTATATCTAATTTCCAAATAAGAATGTCTAAGTAAAATATTGGTCATTTATACATTGTATTTTATTGCCTGTTGAAACATAGTAACAATTCTCTTATGTTCATCCAAGTCTACTTATAACCCTTGTATAAATTCTGTTGTATGAAACTTAGGAGTTTGTCCCCTATATCTAATACTTAAAGAACCTAGACTTTTGTGTGTAGTCCACATTTCTCCAAATATATTTGTTCATGTTGCAGAACTTGATCTTAAAGGTAACATACCTTCATTATTCTATGGTATTGGAACATATTGTTGTACTTTTAGTGGATCTAGGTCCATGTCCTATATCTATCCCTTAGTTGCCTGTTAAGCTTGAGATTCTAGCTCCTTCTTGGACCATTTTTGGTGTTCCTACTCATTTAATTTATGTTCCTACTTAGGAGAGATTTGTGATCTTGGATCAAATTTAAGAGATAATGATTTTTCCTTTTGTCTATGATGTTGTTATTGTTGTTTTTTTAACAATTCTGCTACCTATTGAGGATTAATACTTCACTTCATTACAATATCTTCTTGTCTTCTCTACCTCTTCAGTAGAGTTTCCTTCTCTTCATCATCATTAGACTGGGACATCAAAAAAATTCTTATAGTTGTCCTGGTCTCCAATTGTTTCTCCTTTTTAGGAGAAATATATGCAGGGTTCAAATGTCATTTTTTTTTATAAACCTTTCCTTCAGAATCTCCTTTCTTCTCATGTCCTCTTGTGACTACTTTGCTTGCTTCTTCTTCTCATGTGGCTCTGCTCCTTCTAGTGGAAACCACTTTTGAAACATAACTTCTAGGATAATAGCAAAATGGCATACATTCTTCTTTGGTTCTCTTTTGATTGTTCCTTCAATCATGTTTTTCTGACACTTTTCCCATTTGATCAACTCTTTGACCAATTGAGAATACATAATTGCAGCCCAATTAATAAATTATCCACAATATGTTTTGGGGATCATCATGGCAAATTTATTGCTAATATTGCACCTTATCTTTTTTATAGATAATGAGCAGAATTACAACAATTATATTGACATACTTTAATATCATTTTCTTTACAACCCACCTTTCATTAGTGTTGTAAGTATATGGGACTCTATTAGCTATGTATGCCAGTGTTACTTTGGCATCCAACATCTCTACCTAGTCTCCCTTTATCTCTCCTATATGGCAAATTTTAAAAACCTCTACCAATAGATGTCTATATAATTTTCTTTTCTTTTCCCATCATGACTTCGATTTTGTTATGTTCAGAATCCAATTTCTAGTTGTTCAAAAATTCAACTAAAATGTTTTGATGGGGAATCTTCCATTCAACTTCAAACAAACGTACCAAATCAACTTTGTTCGTCCATGTTCTCTTCTCTCCAGAGCTTGTCTAAAGCAAAATATTCTTCAAATTGTTATTATAACTCAGCTTTGTAAGAATAAAAATGTACCTAACCTCATCATCTTGGTGAATCTTCACCTTATCCCTCACATATTTGTAGCCATTACTTGCTGATTTCTTCTCTTATTACACTTCTTGTTTGGAATGTGGACTTTCTCTGGAATCTACTCCTGAGTAAGCTCTTCTTGTTATGATGGTGCTTCTTGATGTTTTTGCAAATTGTCCCTTTACTTTTCCTCTTCAAAATCAAAAATGGAAATGTGACGAACTTGCTCACTTATACTTGCCTCTATTCTGGGCTTTCTAAAATTGTATCTCTTCAAAGTTTCTTTGTAATCTCTGTTTTGTTTTGTTTTTTAATTATTTCAAAAGCTTTCTCAAACTTAGACAACAGAGAAGACTTTTGAAAGGAAAAAGAATAATAAACAGGAAATGGCAAACCTCTTTCTGAACACCTAGACTACAAAGGCAAAATATTTGTAAAATTATGTTGTTTTTTTTGTCTTTTTTTTTTCTTCTTTCAACTTCTGTAATCTCTCTCTAGACTATTTTTGCAACATCTCAACAAAACTTTCTTCTATACTCATTCTAGAGACAAAAAATGATAGAAATTTGTTTGTAGAAAACAAAAAGGAAGAGGCATTTTGTTCTTTGTCGCCTTTTGAAATGCAATTATTTTGTTTCGTGAAATAATGTTTCACTTTTCGTTATAAGGTTATGTCTTGACGATTTGTCCTTTTTTTGTCTTTTTAACACTTGTTGTCTTTTGTTTAAATTCATATTGACAACAATATGGGCTATAGTTAATGCATTCTGACCTAACAACTTTATAGACATGGCACTGGGTTGTTCCGATGACATGTCTAAATTTGATGACCTGGTGTTGTCTACACTACAAACTTTTTTTTGTCCTATGTTGAGTCATCAAATCAATAGAATGTTGTTTTGATGTGACAAACTTATCTGACCTATAGTCTAGTGATTGTGAAATAGTGTAATCATGGTCTAAACATATTTTCACAACATGCTGATTCATCAAATTTACTGAGGCTTTTTTTGATACTACTATCTAATCAGTCCCAATGGTCTCTGTCTTTATCTAATCTTCTGAATCCTCATCAAATTTCTCATCCATGTGGTTAGAATCTATAGACTTTAAAGATTTCTAATTCTATGAACTTTGAATACTCTTCAATTTTTGATCCACATATCTATATAATTTCAACTTATTAACATTGACCAAAACTGGGTTTGGTTCAAAATTGTTGACAGAAATAAGAAGAACTATGTTGTTGGGTATGTAATACTATACCCAAAATGAGCCAAACCCTCTTTTCTTGAATTTGCCTAGATGTGTCTTTTCTCCCTTGGGAAACTAGAAAACATAATTTCCAAAATAATTTTTTTTTTCTATGTTCTGTTGTTGACTCAATAGAAATCTACTCCACTAGTTTGCTCTAACATTGTTTTAAGCTTCCAATTTGTTGTCCTACAACTTCTCCAACTCTATAATTTTGACAATTAGTACTTTGGTTAGTTATGCATTTATGTGGTCCCCACTAATAGTCGATAGAACATATTTTGTTAGCATTAGAAGATGCAAACCATATATTAACTAATAAGGTGTATATCTTGTTACCACCTTATAAACAATCCTATATGAAAACAAAATTGTGGACATATGTTCATCCTAGTTTGTTTTTTTCTCATTGACCAATTTGGTCAATAATCTACCAATGATTTTGTTAATAAACTTTGCTTGTCCAATGCCCTACGGATAATAGGTAATAAAATTAACATGTTTTAACAGAAATTGTTTTATTAGATGTTTGATTGTATCATTAATGAAATGTATTCCTTGATCTATAATTATGGTCAGAGGACATCCAAATATGGGTAGAATACGGATACAAAAATTTGGCTATAACTACTACACTATTGCTTCTGACTACCTTTGCTTCTACCCACTTGGTTGCATAATCTTTAACTACCAAAATGTATATGTTTCATGTTAATATTCATGTTAGTTTAATTGGACTTATAAAATCTAGACCCCACTTCATAAAAGGTTCTTCTAGAAATGTTGTTACCAATTTGGCCATATTTTATTTTTTTAGTCCTTCAGTTCTTTGACAATTGTCATAACTTCTACAAAATTCATGAATGTCTTTGAATAGAGTTGGCAACCAATAACATGCATCCAAAATTTTCTTTGCAGTAATATTTGCAGCAAAATGTCCTCTTGCCATTCCTTCATGTAGCTCCTTAAGAATAATTTATGCTTTTGTGGTGGTCAAACATTTATGCATTCTATTGTCTTGTCCCATTCTATACATGGTTCCCTCTTTTAGACAAAAGGGTTCTAGCTTTCTATTTAACTTCTACTTCTAAATTAGGTTCAGAGTTTCTAGCATTTGACATGTCTTTAAGTAGCTCTTCATTTCTTGCATGACACACCCCTAAGCTCCTCAATGGACTCAAATGTGAGTCCAAATTAAAGATAGCGGAATAGTAAGGAGTCGAGGCACGCTCCCTGGCTCGTAACACTTTGAGGGGTAGAGAGGCATGCTAGAGCTCCATGATGGGATTAGGAAGAGTGACAAGCATCAACTACTCACACGGACCTAGACAAAACCAACACAAGGTGGTTAGTGCATAATTGGAGCACTTTTGGTGTTAGGATGAGCCATGGGCAAACTTGGACCCACAAGATTCACCATGGCCCAAACTTGGGGGAAGCCACCACCTTCCCCCTTATAGTATATTCTGTGCCTTTCCATGAGACTCACATCCAAATGGTTTTTTTGTCCCGGGACTCCCAAATGGGAGTCCCGAAATTACCAAAGTTGGGACTCCCGTGACTTTGGGGCCCCATAACTTTGTGTTCAGACCTCCGATTGAGATGAGGTCTTAAGCAAAGTTGTATCCCTTGTTGAGAGCTTTCCAACAGTATGTTGCACGCCACCTACACACAAGGAAATCAGGCGATTCTTGACTTTTAGTGGTTGGGAGTCAAATTGCCAATTTGATTCCTGATCCTCCTTTTGGCCATAAAACTTGTGTTTTAGATGTCCAAATGGGTGATGTGAGCTCATTTTAGACATCTAAATTTTAATAACTTTCCAATGGTATAAAGAACTCCTCGATCCATTGGGTTTTGACCCTTGCAATTGCTCTCTGAACATTTGAGAATCCACCGAGACTCCAACTCCCAAAGTGGAAACTCCTTTAGGAATGTGAGGGTTCATTCTGTCACACTTTCCTTCATTCTCAGGCTTCCTTTTTGGCCTGCAACCTTGCAAGCCCTTACCTTGGTCGCGAACCCAAGGCTAGGGTTGCAACATTACATCCATGTAAGATTTACAGAAAATAATGATGCATTTATAGTCTAATCTAAGTCTCCCAATGGTTCTAAGCTATTTGGTAATTTGGATAAATTAGTAGCTACCACATGTGTTCTACTAGGCTTAAAAATTTCTATGAACTCATATTCTAAAAATAACAATAACCATCTAGCTATCATTTTAGACACTTGTGGTTTGTTGACCATATATACAAAAGCCATGTGGTTTACATAAAAGACAAATTTGTTTCCCAACAAAAAGTCTGAACTTATGCAAAGCATAAACCATTGCTAAGGTTTTTCTTTTTATAGTAGTATAATTCTACTCTACTTTATTTAGCAATTTAGAGTCATATGTTATATGCTGGTCATATTTATTAATTGGGTTTTGTGCTAACATTACACCTACTACCAGTAAAGACGCATATGTGTGGACATGGAGTTTCAATAGCCAATTTGGAGGTTTCAAAATTTGATGCACCCCCAAACTCCTTGAAAGACTCAAATGCGAATCCCAAAGTGAAAATAAAGGAAAAAAAAGAAGTTAGGGTACGTTTTTTTGTTCACAACACTTCGAGGGTAAGAGGGGCATGCTAGAGCTTCAGGATGGGGACTAAAATGAATGACAAGCAAGTCAATTATTCATATTGATTTACACAAATTAAACAACAAGTTAGTTAGTGCATAGTTAGAGCATTTTTGGTGCACAGACGAGCTAGGGACATACATAGATTCACAAGACTCATCATGGTCCAAACTTGGGGGAGGCCACCATTTCCCCCTTATAGTATTCTTTACGATTCACCATAGGTGTTACACCCAAATGTCATTTTTCTTGGGATTTCCAAGTCGATAGTTTCGAAATTCCCAAAATTAGGACTTTTGTCGCTTTAAAGGCCCATAACTCGTTATGTAGATCTCTGATTGAGGTTAGGTTTAAAGAAATTTGTAGCCCTCATCAAGAGCTTTCCAACGATATGTGATACACCACTTGCACACACATAATTCAAGGAAATTTTTGACTTTTAGTGCTTGGGAATCAAATTGACATTTTGACCCCAGACCCTTCTTTTGGTCATAACATGTGTTATAAGTACTCAAATGGATCATACGAGCCCATTTCAGACATTTACATCTTAAAAGATTTCCAATGGTATAAATAACTCTTTAATCCAATGAGTTTTGACCTCTCAAATCACTCTTAGAAGATTCAAAAGTCCATTAAAACTCCAACTCCCAAAGTGGGAGCCCACTTGGGAGTGTGTGAGTTCATTCCTTCACATTTCTCACACTCCCATGAGTGCAAATGTGACTATTGGGTTTCATTTTTGGCCCTCACCTTTCCATGCCCTTTGCCTTGGTCATAAGCCCAAGGCTAAGGTCGTGACAAAATTAGTGCTTCCATATATTTCTGCTTGATTTAGTCCCAGGCTTCTTAACATCCTATGGTCTAAATAATGGGTTATGTCTTCTTCATCAGCTTTGTGATTAGTGCCATGATAAAGGCAAAGTTCTTGATAAAACATTTATAAAACTAAACCATACCCTTAAAGACCTAAATTTGTTGTGGGTTTGTAGGTACTGGCATATTCATTATTGCTTGAACCTTTTTGGGGTTTGGTAGTTTTCCTTCCTTGGAAACTATGAACCTTAAAATCAATCTTGAAAATACCATAAAAGCGCATTTTTCTAGGTTAAAACTCGTTTTGTATTCCTTACATTTTTGAAAGAAAAATTTGAGCTTCATCAGATGACTTTCCATAGTACTATAGACCATGAAATCATTTCAAACTATCTTCATGAATTAGTTTAAATACTCTCTAACAGTTCTACTAACTCCTTTTTGGAATGTTGGTGGCCCATTTTTGACACCAAATGGCATCATCATCCAAACCAAAGCTCTCCAATTTGTTACAAAGGTTGTTTTATATCTATTTTCAAGGCCTATAGAAATTTGATGGTATCTTGAATATCCATCTAAGAATGAATAGGCTTCATACCCTACTATAATGTTTAGTATTTCATTAGAAAATGGTAAAAGATAAGGAGTTTTTTTGTTGCCTTATTCAACTTCTTAAAATTTACACATTTTTAATTTTCCATTCTTCTTAAATACTACCACTATGGGTGATAACCATGTAGCTTCCTTTACTGGTTGAATGAATCATGTTGCTAATAGTTTGTCAATATCATGTTTGACAATTGTAGAATAGTTAGGGTTCAATCTATACCTTGTTTGATGTGCTAGTGGGATTGAGGTATTTAACTCAATTCTATGTCGAGCCAATTCTAGAGGTATGCCTTTTAGATCTTTATAAATCCAAACAAACACACCTTTGAACTCTTTGAGTAAAGTTTAAAGCTCCTCAATTTTCTCCTTTGTGAATTATGCATTAACTTTAATGCACTGTGGATTTGCCTTTGTGCCAAGATTTCAATTTAACAAATTGTTCTTCAATCAAAGTCCAACTTGCAATATAAAGATTTTGTACCTAAATTTTGACTAGTGTCTCATCCACTTCAATATTAGCTTGGTTATGATGATAATAGGTTTTTGGATAAACTTTATCTTTTAGTGATATCTCTAGTTTAACATTAAATTCTTTTTTTTGTTTTGTTGAAGCCACTAATTTTGCTATTCCTTGATATGATATCCTTTGTTCTAGTTCAAATTCTCCATTGATTTTGATATCTGAAACTTCAATAGTCAACAATGAAACTATTTCATTTGAAATAGTGATTGTGCCAATTGAGAACAACTCTAGTTTTGTCTCAAAGATCAAATCTTCTTTTTCATCGATTCGACCTTCCATTAAATCATAACAAACAAGTACCTAGGGCCTTCTAGTTTTTGCTCCTAGTTTTTTGTTAACTAATATTGTTTTGATTGCTCCATTACCCTGAACAATAATGACATTGTTGCCCCAATCATGTTTAACCTTTGCATCTCTAACCCAAGGTTTTTTTAATAACATAAAATAGTTAGAATCTACCACAATGTTTTGCAAAACAATAAATGTGGCTACATATGGTATACCATTTATGTGAATCTTCAAATTTTTAATGATTCCTAAAGGTATGGTCATACTTAGATCTACCATTTCGAAGTGGTATGGAGCTAGTCTTGGTTTGGATAAACCTAATTTTGTTTTGAGGTTTTTTGTTATGATGTTTACACTTGCTTTTCCATCTAACAAAACATCCTTAATAGTGTTCTTCCCAACTTGTACTTGGATAACTGCCATTCGGTTATCTACCTCTATAATTATAATGTCAATTTCAAAGTGTGTCTCCATCATTGTGGCTACACTAGGCTCTAATATCATTTGAATAACTTTATTAGGTTTTCCTAGCTTTAGTTTTTGCCACATATATTTTTTAGGATCTGGTGGTATTTTTAGTAGTTGACTTAACATCAAGGTATAAATAGTTTCCATCATCTGTTTGTTGATATTTTGGAATATTTGTTCCATAGACATAACTTTGTTGTTAGGAATGGCAAACAAATTTTGTGGTGCAACTGTTCTATGGATACCTCAATCTATGGTAATCTTGCCCAACTTATACTCCACTATGCTTTCTCCTTTTGATTCAAATTTTTTGGTGGGTTTTCCACTTGCATTTCCTCTATAGTCTTGACAAAAGATTGTTATAGTCTCTACTCTTCTTCCTAGATAATAGCAGACTTCTTCTTGATTGGTTCTTTTTCCTTGAACACTTGGTCTTTAATAACCTTGTTCCTAATAATGGCCATGTTGACATCCACTATATGAACTAAAGGATTGGTAACTTTAGGTTCCACCATAGATGGTTTCTCTATAATCTAAAGTCACTCCATTATTCTTAAACATATTCTGAATGTCATTGTACTTAAGACAATCTATGATCTTATGTCTAGTGTCACCACAGATATGATAGGAATACCTCATAGGTTTCTGTACTTTGATTTATTAAGTGGTAACCTCAAAAATTATAGGAACAAGGTCTTTTTTTATTTTGACTCTACATGTTTCAACATTATGATTTGTCCTGTGATAGTTTACACAATACAATCATGTTTTGTCTATAACTATCTAAGTTTATTGAACTAATATTGTCTTATTACTTTGTGGTATTAACAGATTGTTAATTGCCTCAACTTTAAAATTCTTTCATAAACCAAAGTTATTTCCTTGTGATGTTGTTGGGTTTTTCTCTTCATCCTTGTTGTTGCTACATGCATATATGGTTATAATCCAAATTTGAAAATAGTAATTAGGAAACTATCTATTGTCATGTGTTGAAGATTATTGGATAACTTCAATAATCCTTCATAATAAACTTCCATTATTTCATTCTTCTCTTGCTTCAAGTTTTTCAACTACTGATAGACTTGCTCATCATTCTAAATTATTCTGAACTATTTATAAAAAGTTAATTGCAATTTTGCAAAAATAAAATTTGGGTAATCTCTCGTGTAATTGTTACACCAATTAGACATAGTACCTATGAGGGTAAACTAAACAAAATAACAATCTCTGCATCTTATATTTCATCATTTGCCCTAATGGCTACCTTAAAAACTTTGACATGAGCATCTGGATCAGAATCCTTCACATACTCAAGGTAGTTAAATGGTCAATGATAAGGCCTATTTAGTGGTAATGGTGGTATGTTTGGATTCATCATTAGCAATCCAAAATATCTTGAAGGTCTTTGAGGTCTTGGTGGTCTCAGTGGGTCTGAGCCTCTTCCTTTTAGATATAATGGCTATGGAGCAAGGATCATGTCCACCTCTTTTGGGCATTTTTGTATGCACACTAACAAGTTTTGTTCCCCTTGGAGTTTGGGGTTTATACTTCATACCAATAACAGTATGGGTTGGTGTTGTTACAAATGGAACTTTAATAACTATAACCATAGACTAAAACATTGCCACATATATAATATAATGGTACAAATCTTATTGGTTCCATTTTGAAATAAAAAATTCCTACATAAGTAACTCCAACATTGTTGTGATGTAACATATTTGGTACAAGAGCTACAGAAATTGGTATTACATCTGCCACAGTTTAAATTTTCATTTCCATTCCATTATTTTTCCAAATCTGTTCTTTACATCTATTTGGAATTATGACCCTTTCATGGTATAGATCCTCTAGTTCAACATGTCTATAGTTCTTTGCTTTTGTAGGTTCTAGATTCAGATTCTAGAAATGTTCAACAAATCTTTACCTCACATTATTTTCAATAAATGGACATTCATTGATCTCATGTCCAATCTAATGATAATATGTGCATTGTGGAGGGTTAGGTCTTGGAACTTTGTTCACAATATGAATTCTTCGGGTCCAATCCCTTACGACTCCTTTAACAATGCTTCCACTCTACTGATTAAGTCTAAGTTCACTATACCTTACTTTGACAACCAAAAGTACACCTTGTGTTATTATTGGTTTTGCTCTTGGTAAGACTACAATTTCTTATCTAGTTACATTGACAATTTGATGCCCTGAATTGTGACTTCTTGCTCAACCACATAATCAATTTTAGGTTCAAAATTATGAGCTCTTTCTTCAAGCTCCTCATCCTCATGTTGTTTTTGATAATAAAAATGTGAGGTTTATCTATATCTTAATACTACTTTTTTTTTTTTTGACCTGTTGAATCTCTATTCTTTTTCATAAATTAAAGCATTAGAGTCATGTTGTTGCATCAGACTTAGTGATTCTAGTGAAATTCTCTATCGAGGTTCAGATTCCCGATTCCTTTGTTTAAACTCATCTTGTGAATCTGCATTTTCAATTTGATGTTCTTCTTTCTTGGAATTTCGTTATTAATTGTTGGTGTGCCTTTGTGCTTCACCAGTTTACACTTCCAAAGAATTATCAGTGCTTCTTGATGTGTTTTGTTGCATGCATGTTTATCTTCTGTCCACGAATGTTTATGTTTAGATTAATAAACTCTTCTAAGTGTTGAAAACTGCTGATCTATCTTATCTACACTCAAATTACTATTGATGGTAATGCCATTTTCCACTCCTTCATGTACTTTAACTTGACTTAATTATCTCTTCAAACTTCTAGTTACAATTATGTTTTCCATCTCTCCACATTCTAATTAAAATTTGAACAAACTTCTACATTAGAACAAAATTTTCATAGTTAGCTATTCTACTTAGGTCTACTTATTGAACAAAAACTTATGGTCAAGATTTGGAAAAAAATGAAAAAATGAAACGGAAGTTCACTATCAATTTTTAGAAACAAAAATTCCAACAACAAGACATGGATAACATTATGAATTTAAATTTGAATTCAAGCCTTGGGATGGTCGCCAAATGGTAAATACAAAATCTTAATCCTATATTCTAATCTAATTCTAGACTGAAATATATCATAAAACTAATACTAATAAAATCTACTCATTCAAATCTATTCATATCTAGTTTCAGAATTAAAATCTAGTCATGAAAGTATGAGAAAAACATCAAAACAACAAATCTAACTATGGAATTGAAGCTTTTCCAGAAAACAAAATGCTCGTTTCATACTCCATCAAAACTCAATGTTCCAAATGAATTAATCCTCCTTCTCATTCTCTTCCTTCTTCCAAGATATAACCATCTAAAAAATATAGTCCTATGATCTATTCAAATTCAAACGATGACAAAAATTATGTAATTTAACTAATAATTCTGAAAATAATAACTAAGTAATTAGAAATATACTAACTAATTATTACCATGAATAATTACTCCCTCAACAATTCTCACCGACCAAGGTATAGAATTTTGAGGGGATTTTTAAAAAATTGTGTGAAAAGGCAGTGATAGATCATTAGACTATTTTATAAGATCATCCTGAGGTAGATGGGTTGGTTAAATGAATGGTGTAGATGGTGAAGCAAGGATTGTGGAAGTATGGCCTTTAGAAAGGCCACATTTGAAATTAGGACTTGCAATTACCATGGTTGGCCATGGGATATAGGTTTAATCAATAGGCCTCATTGACATTTTTTTCATTGTACTTTTTACTATTTGGTCAGGATCCCAAGCTACTTGCTTCTATTCGACACAATGTTATGATTGTGATTAGTCTTGATGATCTTTTAGTGTGGTTTTAGGCATGTGAGCAACAAGTTGTTTTGTTCAGGCAAGTGATGCATATGGCTATGGAGAATCTAACAATTATTCAACATCAAAATATTCTTTTGTGTGCCACGATTTGTGGAGGAGGTTATCAACCTAAGGTTTGTGGGTTCGAGCCATGGGATTATGTTTACCTGTAGCAAAAAGCACCCACCACATTGGATGTGATTGTAGGTCGTGTGATTTTGTGTGTTTAGAAGGTCCTACCTTCTGGAATATTATTGTTGGAAGGACGAGATGGTCAGACCTGGAAGGACCATGTGCATAATTGTGCGCGATGTCATCTTCCCAATGTGGATGGCTAGATTGACCCATCCTTGGCCATTATACTTGTTGGTTTACGATGTATGTTGTGTGGGCAATCCACAAGAGTTGCCATTAGGTTGGTATATGACCAATGTTCAAAATGATGGCACATGGCATGTTTGACACTGCCCTTGGACTAAATATTAGTTGGAAAATGGTTTTGCCCTCAATGCGCCCAATGAATGTGGTTCCCACAATTACATAGTAAGATTATTTAAGATTTTCCCCTAGGAAGTCTCACCTTTGGATGAGGATTTGAAGGATTTCATATAAGCGACTAATGATGGGGCTCACATTTGCACCCAGCCTAATGATCCTTTTACCTTGGAACTGAAAGATTCACCCTAATGGATTATTGGCAGTAATACTATAATGTTGTCTGGCTTTAGGGGACTTCAAACCTAGATAGGGGGGTAGTTTTGATGTGGTGTACTAGTTAGGGTATTTTTATGTTATGTGATGTGAGTATGGTGACATCAATAGTTGTATGTGCCAACCTTGGAGCACATTTCACTATAATTATAGATTTTTATTTTAGTTACTATAGGTAATTTGGGGTAAACAAGACTATAACCAATTCCAGTGTGAACAAGATTCCAACTTTTTGGTATTCAAAATAAGTGGGATGGTGTGTGATCAAAATCCAGTTTTTTGGATTTTGAAGCACACCGTAACTCTACTATGTTCTATTGTGTTTTTATGTTCTTGTTATGCAAGGAATTTGTCGAGGTTTTTGTTGGTACTTGGATTCTTGTGTTTTGTAGGTGAATAGAACTTTGGTTTGGATGTGATGTACTAGTTAGGTACTTTTATGTTATGTGATGTGAATATGGTGACAGCGATAGTTATAGGTGCCAAACTTGGAGCGCATGACATTTGCTTTCTCTTGTAATTTCCTTATATTTGATAATTTGGAATAGACATTTCAAAAAAATTAAAATTAAAAAAACTAGTGGTGAATTTTTTTGAAGAATTGATCTATGGGAAATTTTATATTTAATTTTTTGTATGGTCATCTTTAAACAATTAATTTTGCATAATTCTTCATATGGTCATCCTTGAACAATTTCAAAAAAAATTATCTCATTTTCAAGTTTAATTGTCTTGTTCCTTTTCCTTGTTCATTAAAATGGATATGGTATTTATAATAATTCAAATTAAATTTGACATTGACATAAATAAAGATGAACTATCAGAAACCATATGAGAACATGAAAAAAAAATCATCATTGGTATTAGTGCATGGCATTGTGATGCAAAGCCCAAGGAATTCAATTATTGCCAAACCTAAAAATCCACTTTTTAAGGGCTTGGAAAAGACTTCCACCATCACTTCCAAAAGTAAATGACATTCACTGGTGATGGATCCCTCCTTTCAAAAGCTAGTTGTTTGGGTACTAATAATACATGTGGGGGAGGTGGAGGGTTTGGAGGAGGGGAGTCGGAGGATTTGGGTTTTTCAACCAAGGGCAAGTAAAGCCAACACGGCCAATGGCACAATAGGCATGGCCAAAGGTAGGGTGGGTTAAATAAGGCAAAACAAAGTGCGGCAAGGGCAAGGGCAAGGGTAGGGCAAGGCAAAACAAAACGAAACAAGGGCAAAGTAGAGCATGTACAACAAGCAAGCAGGGCCCTTGAATAGTAACACACATATACGAGTAGTGATGAATTTGTAATTAGGTTCATTTACAATTCCCACTCATTCTTTGGGTTTTCATGAATTTGCTTCCATATGTTCCTTTCTAGTTTTTCATTTTGTTTGTAAATATTCCTATTTTGGGGCAATAATCTTAGGGTTTGAAAGGGATTAAAGGGGTTTTTGAGATTGGGGTTTAGGGTCCCAATTTTAGAACGAGAAGTTTTAGCTTTCATATGTTAAAGCGAGGACATGCATGGTAGATCATGTGGGTTCTTTGTCCCCAAAGCATCATCGAACATCCCCCAAACATTCAATTGAAAGTTAGTAGTTAGTTTTACCTCTATGCCTAGTTGTGCTCCAACTTTCATCTATCCACCCATCATTCCCATCCCTCTTAGTTTATTTCAGTTAGTCCCTTCATCCTTTTTTCGTCCATCAACCCTCTTTCTGCCTTGCTTGTCACACCCACTAAAAGTTTCTCCAATATCCATCATATAATCCTTTCCTCCACAACCATGTGTTCCTTGTCCTTTTTGCGATCGTCTATTTAGTGCAAGGGGGGTTTAGCACGACACCAACTTTCATGCACCACTCATAGGTAGTCATTTGTCTCAAAAGTAATGTTGCCCTTGACTTTACCACGTTTTCCTCCTTTTTGAGCATGGATTGCATGGACATGGATTACATCCATACACATTATTGATGTTTTCCATTTGGGTTTATCTTGTCCTCATTCATACCATCATATTCCATATGCTTTTCGAGTTGATGTTTAACAAACTTTGCATATCCTTTTATTTCGATTAACATCCAATATTTCTAGTATCACAATTTGACATGTTTTTTGTTATTCTCTTCTTGGTGTTTGTCCTTTCTTCCATAGGGTGGTGAAAAAGGTCACCAAAAGACTTGCATTCACTTATGTCAATACATGGGTGATGATGGGGAGACATTATAGGAAGAGCACACAATTAGAACATTATTTTTAGTTTCTCAAAGATGTTTGGAGTCAACTCCAAATCCTACCCTATCTCTATCAACACAATTAGGTCATGCATGAACCCTTGTTCATATGTAGGAGTACGTTCGAGCAATATGTGAATTAACTCCAAACACACCTAAAGCCCCATTTGACAAGACCATGAGAATCCTTCACCTTCTCCAACCACTTGCTGAAGTTGATATCCCCCCTTTTGTTGATGATTTCCATCGTGAGATCAAGGTTATTTTAAGTTGAAGGGCATTTATTTATACCTTAACTCATTCACCACATTTTATTCCAATGGCCCTTTAAGTATGTTGTATGAGCTTTTACAAAAAAAAATTGTCCTAGATGATTCTACGAGTGGTTTTGACCTTTTTTTCAAAATATGTGAGCACATTGCTCGAGGTCATGTTCCACCTTTAATATTGTTTTCATTTTCTACATCTCAATTTTTAATATTGGAGAAGTAGTCTAAAGGCATAAGTCCCATTACAATCAGTGAGGTGACCTATTGTTTAATTGCCCACATATTTAGTATTCAATTTAGGGTTACTATCACATAACATTTTAGTCCTCATTAATTTGGTGTAGCGACTCATGGTGGATGTGAGACAAAGGTTCATAACATTCAAGCAATGTTAGATTTGCACCCAAATTGGGTGGTGTTACAAGTGGATGTCCATAATGTTTTCAATTTGATGTCACAATCAACCATTTTTTAGGAGTTACAATCTTCACTTGATTCTCTAGATCAAATTTCCCATTTGTTCGACAATTCTATGCGCACCCATCCCCACCATATTTTCTCAAATTTCTCAACATGGGGATTTCATGGTCATTTTGTTAGAATCAAGTACACAATGGAGGGACCCATTGGGAGGAACATTGTTTGCTTTAATTCACTTTTGTGTTCTTCACCCTACAATAACAACCCACCCTACTTTTGTTTTCCCTTTGTTGACAGATGATATGCATATAGTAGGTCCCACATCAAATGTGGTTCATGTTTTTTTATGATTATAATAAAAGTTTTTAGCATCAAGACTTTCAATGTAGTTAATGAAATGTGTAACTTGGTCTCCACAAGGGTTGGACCATTCTATATCACTTCCTCTTATATTTATTACTCTTGGCTTTTTTACTCTTGATTTAGGTTTTTGTATTTTGGGTGCACTAATGGGATGAAAATCATTCGTTGGATCGTTTGTGGCTAAAGCTTTTCATGAGGATTTTGGGATGAAATTTACTCTCCCTATGCTTATAGATCCTTAAGTAGCTTTTGTAATGCTCTCATTGTGCTATGCCCAATGCCCTGGCTATTTGTTTTGTACAATGTTTCCATCTCTAAGTATTTTGCAACATTATGTTGAGTTCAATATTCATACCATATTTACATTGGAGAAATTACTTAGTGTGGGACCTTTTGATGGTTGTTTTGATCACTTAGTTCATTGTCAAACTATTTTTTTTATTTCTTTGGGTGGGCTTAGCCTCCCTTTTGTAGTTTGAATTGCTACCCCCAAATTCTTAAAATGTTGGGCATTGATTGTTTTTACACTTGTCATTCATTTCCAACATGATGATCACCCTATTCTTTTAGATGTAGTAGCACATGTTGAAATTAACATTTCCCCATTCCAAATGACACTATGAGATACCTGAGCCTTATTATCCCGGGTTATTTGCTTTCATGTCCCACCTTTTGAAAGCCTAGTGGTTTAATTTTATCTCGAGTTACAAATTTCTTCGACGAATTGCCTACACAAGCAATTTTTTTTTTTACTTCTAGTAAGCGTTCCTTCAAATATTATGCAAGCACGTATTTCTCATGTGTAGGTCCAAAGGGAAGCACTTAGTTATTAGCTCATCCTACCACACCTACATTTCATTTATCTTCAACCCACTTTCTTATAACATTACATACCCGTCTTGGTTTGTCCAATCTTATAGTTGCCCATCTTTTATGTTATTAGTGTGGTCATACCATTTACGATCTAGGTACCCATTTGCTTCGGTGCCCTTGTGAGAATGAGCATATAATAACCCATAATACATTTTGGGATACTATCGTAGTTATTACTTTGGAGAATGGAGCACATGTTTAGAGGGAGGTTTCCCACCTTTTCCCCCATCACACTTGACAAGGAGTGGATATCCTTATCATTAGAAACGACTTCCAAACCTTGATGGACATCATCATTGTTGACTTGGTTTGCACAAATATGGTGCAACAAGCATCAACAACGACAACACATGTAATGATCATGGCTATTCAGGGGAAGACACAACCATACAATGAATGAACATCAAGCGATGACTTCATTCCCTTTGCTATTGAAACATATGGGTGTTTTCATTCTTGTTTTCATTCATTTTTTATCGCTTGTGCACAAACCATTATCGCACATTGTCAATGATCTTTTTTAATGCCCTCAACGCTTGTTTTTTTACTACCACAACGCATGTCCATAATTTTGCAATGTGCACAAACCATAGCGATTCTTCAACGAGTTGCTATACTTGGTCAAAGTTCCTCATCTCTTCCACACATCATAGTTAATGCACCTTTATCATTAGCCAATTTGTGGTAGATGACAACTTTTTCATCTTAAGTCTTCTTTATTATTGTTGATTGTCATTTCGTAACCAGGAGTCTTCTTTGGATAGGATCATTACCTGATTTATGTTGATTGCTTGCTTTTGTTTTTTCTTTGGGTTGTGTCTCCTTGTGTTCTCACTTGCCTTGTACTTTCAATGGATGGGTTCCCATCCTTGATTTTTATTTACAGGGTTTTTCTTCTGAAAAGGTACTACAGTATAAGCCTAGACAAATTCAAAAAGAGAAAGAAAAAGGAAAAGAACTCACCTGGGATGGTTTTCAGTTCATCCATCCTTTAGAGGTCCACATTCTCACATCCTCCTCCGACAGTCTCGAGAATTCAGAAGGGTACCTAATCGATTGTGCTTTGTTTCACTGATTCGAGGGCCCATTAGGTTGTGGACGTTGACTAAGATCTCGATTAGGATCTGAATGTGCACTTCCAGGGACTCCCGAGTGTGAACTTCGCGCCCGCGCTGCCACGTTCTTTGCCGTCGCCTCCAGCGTCGAAGAAAAGAATTGTGCGACAGCTTTTTCTCTCTCTTTGGCTTGACAATGCCCGGTCTTCTGGCATCATATTCGTCTTCTTCTGGTCTCATCTTGCTCACGATGTAAGATGCGCTGGGAAGGAATAAATTTCTCCGAGCCTTTTGCGCTCTTGTTTTCTCTAGCTATCTATCTATCCTCTTGCAAGATGGAGCTTTTCTGACCTCGCACTCTCTCTCCTTCGTCTGGTTTGCTCCCGCATTTTGGTGTAACATACCTACTACGACGATGGTTGGATTTTTGTCTACAACGAGAGTGACAGTCAAATCGGTTCTCAACTTCATAGTCTGAAGCTCTCGCTAGGGTTTTGCACTGGCTTAGTCACGCATTGCAGATGAGCGGGAGCGCCGGAGCTTCTTTTACAAGTTTGTAGATGTGTTCTTGACCCCTGCGGAATTTTTCTTTCCAGGGAGCTCTTGGTTGCCTCTGCTCATGGTGCGCGAAGGAGCGGTGGTCGTGTTTGATGCCGGCCACGAGGTGAATCCCGACACTAACCCCGAGACTCGCGCGGCATTCCCTATTTATTTCATGTCGGAAGCCAACACGTCTCTCTCCGCGGAGGCCGTTCTTCCCACGGTATGAACTTTCTCTATGTTGTGAGGGGAATTCGCCATAGGGATCTATGCGCTTGTGGAATTCTCTCTCATTCAGAGTTTTAATTCATTTTCAGTGCCATGAGACGTTGCTGTGCAGCTACGGGAGGCTTACGACAAGCTGCACAAAAAATATAAGAAGCAAAAGGTATTTATTATTAGTTTTCCTTTGGAGCTTCTCAGTGCTTTTGTGGCATTTTGCTCACATGATCATCCTGTCGGCTGCTGTAAGACTGTATGCTGTTTTAGGTGTAATTTAACGCTTTCTGGATTTGCACCAAGCAATGCAGCACCTTGACGTGCAAACTAATCTCTTCATTCGAGCTTTGCTGTGTGTACGAAGGTCAGGAAGTTAGGAGATGCAGAGGCTTTATTTGAGGAGCAGAAACATCACCATGCTGAATTTTGCAACAGTAAGGCTTTACTTCAACCAAACCTTTAAATTGTCTATTGTTGATTGAAGAGAAGGATAGAGCTGCTTATGTCCTAGAACAACTCTGTTTTGAACCAATCTGATGATGGATATGAGTTGGAGGGCAATCGGTCTGAAATGGCTCAAAGCTTAGCCCTTGATCAGTATTTACAACGTCACATAGAGGAGTTTTGTGACACTCTTGCAGCAGCTGATGCATATATCCAAGAATTAACAGCAGAGAATGTCCAGCTCAAAGCACAATTTGCAGAGTCAGATATTCAAGCACTTCAGAACAGGTGCAACATTTGTTCCTTTCAACTATGTTTTATTGCTTCTGAATTTCTTGATGCTATTGTAACTGATACATGGTGGGGAACATTGTAGGTTGAGGTGGTTTGAGAGAAAGTACATTGAGTGCAAAAATGATGTGGTCACGGAGCATGCTCGAAGTAAGCTCAAATGTATGCAGTCTTTGCTGATCACTTGACAGAAGATCAAGTCCTGGTTATTCACTATGTATTGCAGCTGTTTTTATCAAGCTCCAGTGTAAACTTTGAGTTCCCTACATGCTACATGTTTAAGGAAGCTTATATTTTCGATTGATGAGGTGATGGATGGGTTGGGGCAGATTTGGAGTTGCAGAATCGTATAATTGACCTTGAGTCTGCAGCCAGAGTAGCTGTGCCAAGAGATGGTCCAGATTCTCTACACCCCTGCCAGTCACCTCCTCTTGACATGGTCACCACTCAGGAAGAAGCACACATGCAAGAGACATACACTCAAGAGGGGAAGGTACCAAATGACACACAGCCACAGGTGATGATTGATTCAATTAATGACCTAAATTCCTCCCACCCCTCACAGCTGCTAAATATTGCTGTTCAAGCCACACAAGATGTGCCCACAGAAGAGGGTGTCCCACAGAGCAGCCCACAGCTACAGGGCCTCACAACTGAGCGAACACAAGAGATCAGTATTACTGAGCATGAAATTTGGCATGCCTCTGTCATAGCAGTAAGTGACCAGCAAATGGACACACAGGACCAGGGCCTCGAAGTAATTGATCCCTGTTTGGAGTGCAGGGATCAGCAAATAGGTGCAGTAGAAGGCCTTGAAGCAATTGAGCCTTTTCTAGAATCCAGAGATATTGCAATGCCAACAGCAGAAAGTGGGAACACAAGTGGGAACTTGGCCTTGGAGATCTCAGCAAAGGCACATGATAAATCAAGTGATCAGGAAATGGATCATACCCATGGAGCTGACGTTACTGGAATGGAGCTGCACCTCGCAAAAAGTACTTCCACTATGTACCTGTATCACTGGGGTAACCTGGGCTTTGGTGTTGGAGAGGACATTGTGAATGAATTATGTGATTGACTTTCTTGTGTCTGCACAATTGTTGGTAGAGCTTCAGCTAAGGCCTGGAGGCAGCCATCATATACTCTATGAAGTTCTAGAAAAAATCAAGTTGATGTATAGGAAGAAGTATCATTTAAGTGTGCCAGTTTCAAGTCTCTGGTGTGAAAATGTGCAGTCATAGAAGGGTTGCTTGAGGAGAGGAAGTTGTTGCAAAGTCTTCTGCAGCAAATGATGAATTTGAGCCTCACCATTGATGCAAAGACAAGGATTGGAAGTCCCCCAAAGATTCTCTTTATGCATCCTGCAACTGGTTAGTGCCATTCAATCTTACAACTTAGTTTGGCAGTTTTTGGAATCTGTGAACTGGCACTAACAAAATCAAAACCTCTCCAGTTGGTATCTGTATCAGATCTAGAGCACAGTGATTCAGGTTTGGCATATTCCCAAGTTCTTGAAACTATTCTTGTCAGTTGGCGACAATGGTTTGGGTATGGGAATGCTGTTTGCAAGTCTCATGGCTTTATGCTGACACCCACCTGATCTGGTGGAAGCTCACTAAGGTTGATGCAAAACAATGTTGCTCATTTCTGTGTCCAAAATTTGCCATGCAGGACTTTCATTCACACTGGAAATGGCTTCTGAGGATGAGATGTTGCTGGGAGAAGGTAAACAAACAGTACTGGAGTGTAAGGTCGTATTGCTAGGAACCTTGGTGAACACAGCACCTGCCTGGATGCAGGAGGACATCACCTTCACCATCGACCAACTTCATCATTTTCTGTCACAACTCCACAGTCTGGCAAGTGGTGGCATGTCCTAATCAAGAGCACTGTATAGTAGGTACATCCTGGACAAGATCTTCAGGTGTTTGTAATTTAATTGGTTGTTAACATGAAGATGTGCACAACAATGTGTGCAATTATTGTTGTCCTGCAAAAACAAGGTGCATTTATGACCTGTTCTCTTGCCAAGGTGGGAGATTCCACAAAAAATCCTGCCTTCATGTTGTACTTGTAGACAATCCGTCCTGAAACTCCCCTGGAATGGACTGCCACTTTTTGCTGAACTCCTGCATCATTATATCCAGTCACTTTGGAGTTGTGTAAATTCCAAAGGAATTTTTGTAATCACTGACCTAATGGCACAGATTTGCAGAGTTTCTGCTCCAATTGGATTATGTCTGGAAGGGCCAACCTAATCTCATCAAGTAGCTACAATTCTCCCTTCTAATGAATTGTTGGTAACTTCCACCCGGGTCCACCATTAGATTCTCTCACCAAGCTCCAAATTTCACTAACTCAATACTAATTCACCTTCCAGAGTGTACTTTCCTTGTTGCAGAGGAGAGAAACCTTGACATTTTCTGCTCCACAAGAGACAAACTAAACTGCCCACAGCTGCTTCAACAATTTATGCATTCTTTTCCAAACTCTCTCTCTCTCTCTCTCATCTGCAGATCATGAGTCACAATGAGGAAAGCTAGCTCTTGCAACCTCCCTTACTTCAGGGTTTAAGATCCTTCTGGTTAGGGTTTCAGATCGTAGAAACGATAGGGTTGACGACCATTGGATTCCGGATCATCAACTCGACTACTCCAACTTCACATCCAATCAATTTGCTTGGAATCTGAGTGATGAATGACGTGTCGTGTGAATCGGGAGTTGATGAGGTGCGTATCAGTTTTGGTTACCTCAATCAGGATCCGGAATGACAGAAGATGTCCAGTGGATTCCGGACCATCAACTCGACTATTCCACTTTACATCCAATCGCTTTCCTTAGAATCGGGAGTTGACGAGGTGTATGTCAGTTTTGGTGACCTCAATCAGGACCTGGAATCCGAAGATGCAAGAAGCAGGGAGGAAAGCTCGCAAAGCTCTTCTTCCATCTTCCGCACCCTCGTGCGTGCGTGCGGTCGGCGCCATTGTTGATCCTTCTTCTCTTCCATTGCAGCAGTTATATATCTGACCCCGCAGTCTACTTCTGCTGGTTTTTACCTACGTTTTGATGTGGTGTGTGGCGGGTTTCGCCCCATTTTCTGGTCACCGCTGTCAGCTCGATGTGGAGGAGGAGCTCGTGATGGTGCCCGCAAGATCTACCTTCCAGCTTCTTTCCATTCTTCCAGATTGCTGAAAGCAAGGTGAGAAAACCTTCGCTACTTTCCCTGTTTCTGTTTTTCTTGGTGTAGGATATATGGCCTGTATAGGTCCGGTTGTTGCATGCCGTGGGTAGTTTTGAGTTTCATGTGGATTTCGTCAGAGGTTATGAATTGGTTTTTTGGGTTGTTCTTATTCGGTTACTGTTTTCCTTTACATCTGTTCGTCGGAGAAATTTCTCCGAGCTTTGCGTGCGTGCCGGTCTTGTAGTTCGTCTGTCAAAACGAAACGCTGTTCTTCTTCCTCTTGTTCTTCGTTTCCTGTTTGCCGACGGTCACCAGTTTCAGCTTCATAGAAGTCTCATGATTTTGCCAATGTCAATTTCTCTTGTTTCACCTTCGTTTTTCCAACTTCTTTCAACCTCTCTTCTGGTCAATATCTCTTCTAGGTGAATAGCTTCACATATGGGGAAAACCCTCACACTTTTTTTCAGCACTTTTGGCTACGGTTTATGCCCTTAACACTCTGTCAACAACATTTCTTTCTGATTCTTGTAATTCTCTAAGCAGCCTGAAATATCCAACAGCCATTGGTGGTGGAGAGATGCATGAGTATCTACTTAAAATCATTCAGAGAGCAGGATATCTGCAGGCAAGTTGTCCTTGAATATTTCACCTTGGTTATAGTGTGAGTGTGTAACTTGGGCAAGGAGACTTCTTGCCGTAAGTTATGGGCAGCTGTATTTTTCTGCTTGAGGAGGTCAAGTTTCTGTCATCTCTGTAAAGAAGTAATTCTTAGGTGAAAGTGCAAAGTTCTTGTTATTTGATCATTTGGACAATTCAAAGCCAGACATCTGGTGACACTCTAGTGCTGGCTGTCAGATTTCAAACACTCACCTGAGGTTTGAGCTGGGATTCTTGAATCCTCACCCTAATTTCTGTATTGGGGGTTTTCAAGAGTGGCCCATCTTGGTCTGGCCCTGGCAAATAGTTATGCTGGATTTTCTCAGGAGTAATAATGGATTTAGGAACTCTTGATCTGGCAGACAGGATAAGAGGATTTTGAGGATGTTGGAAGTGCTAATGGGTACCCTGCAATCCTAAGAACAGGGTTTTTCCCAGGTCAATGTCCCTACATTAGAAGTGGTGCAACAAGAAGTCCCTCTATGTGTGTGGTCTAAAGGTTTCTGTGTCTTGTGCACACTGCACATATTGGGTGTGTTTCCTGCAGTAGAGGCACCTGAACAAATCAAGAAGTCAGGCAGGGGTTGGCAGAGGAACGTGGTCTGTTTTAACAGGTCCTGGTGCACCTCAAGTTCCAATGAAATGGACAACAATGGGAACATCCCCTGTCAGCAGAAAACTACAGTCTCATTAAGCAGTAACCACAGTGCACAGGACACACAAGCAACAACTATTGACAATGTCAACAATACTGCCTTTGTTAATCATGGTATGCTTTATGCCACAATGTTCATTCTGGTTGTGCTTTATCTTAATGTTCTTATACTTGTGTAAGGAAAGTTGGAGAATCCAATGGGTCCTGAATGTGAAAGGTTCTTTGTGCAGCATTGATTTTGTGGACTGAGAAAAGGCGTGAGTGGGTTGGCTCTCAGCGGCAGTCACGACCTGAGGAACCACGAGAACCTGTCATTGGGTACAATTAACCATTTTTCTCTATAGGTGTCACTGATGAATTTCTTCTCACTTGATCCCTTGTGGGTTTTACCACCCCACAGTCAGTGAAGCTTCTATGATCTAACAATGGATCAATGTCCTGCTGTTCAGTATTTGATTCATCAAAAGTCATATCTACAGAATGTCATGTAACTAGCTTACCTTTGATGTCTGGGGTGGCATAAATGGCAGTTGGAGCACAACCTATGAAGACTTGCTTGGTGTGAGCAGACTTTTCCCACAACCTATTCCTTTACCTGTGAGTTTTTCTCCCCAATGTGCCTTCACTTGAATGCAAACTGATGGACTTGGTCTCTGTGAAATAACTCACTACTGGTTTTGTCTTCTCCATGAGCCTCTTCTTTTACCATTGTGCCAATGCAAGCAACGAGACTAACAATGCTAAACTCCATACAAAATGTTGTTGGTAATTTGAATTGACGATGGCCCATACCTCATTGGCTTCTGAGATTGGAATCTCAAATAATGTCCAGCTCCATACACAATATTGTTGGTAATTCAAATCAAATATCTCCTCCATACTTCCATTGGCTCTGAGTCTGGAATCTCCTATGATATGCTGTATCTACAGACTTCAATGGATGTGATCATCTAGTCTAACTACTTGAATTTGAACCAGCAGGAAATGGTGGATTTTCTTGTTGATGTGTGGGAGCAAGAAGGTCTATATGAATAGGTCCCTGAACCTACAATACTTATTTTGTCAGATCTTGACTACCTAATATTTGGTGTCATCCCTGATCGACTTTTGGAAAGAAGCTGAAGGGGCTAGTTTGATCTTTTGGAAGATGAGGTACTTTCATCACCTACAACTACCCCTGCCATTTGGTTTGCAATGGTGGACACTTGAGCCTGTGTCAATGAGTGGCTGAGGCACAAGTGGGTACTGTAACATTGTCTTTCTCCACCATTATGGCCTACAATCACTGCAATCTTATATCTACCTCAATCAGTGGTCACATCTGTAGACAGAGGAAGTTGCAACTTGCATTGTCACAATGATTGGTGCCTATCCACCATATGGAGAAGGAAATCCATTGAGCAACAGATGTAAGGTTACAAGTTTGATTTCTGTCATGTTTCATGAAAAGCTTGGCCCATGTTTTTGGGGGACTGGATTTTATGTTTCCAAAATCTTCCTCATGTCAAGCAATTCCAGTGATTTTTTGCGTCAGTCACTGGAATTACAGTACATAATTTGATGCACTGGAAATTTCACCACCATGCCAATCTGATTTTTCTAGAACGTTCCAGTTCTTGACTATTCCAGTTGCGGCCCTGGAAATTAATGGTCGAGAGGAAAAAAATAGATTTGAAAGTTTTGCATTAAATGGTATAGTTGAATAGTATTCTACATTCAATTGTGGTTACCAGGAATGAAGTCCAATGTTGTTAGTTTCACCCATGCCAATTTGAGGTATGGTTTCATTATGTTTGTTCCTTTTTTTTGGTATAATTTTGTTGTGAATACACAAATCTTCTGTTCCATGTTTGTGTTCATATTGTTGTTTATGTTCTCTTTTCACATTGATATTTGTATGTAAACCATTTCTATTGTAGTTTGTCATAGTGCATGGCAATTATTCTCTTTCAAGCTAATATTTTCTTAAGCTCCTGGAGATTTGTCATGATATTGGAAAAGAATATTTATGTTTTTATCTAATGTTCTTGTGTATTGTCAGATGAGAAAAAAGTGCTTGGGAAAATTATATGTATATGCAAAATGTTGTTAGGATTTTGAGAATACAATAAAAGCATTGGGAATGCATGGGAATTGTACCCTTTCTTGTGGTATATTATCAGCTTTTGTCATGAGATAAAAGGGCCAGAGATTGGTGTGCCAAAGAAAGAAATTGTGATTTAAGTTGATTTGAGGTATGCCATAATTTGTCCAATCCTTCTCCAAAAGTTTGACCTAAGTACTCATTACCCACCAATGTTGGGTGAGAAGGGTCTCTTGGAGAAACTAACTTGTACGTGTACTGTAGTGCCTTGGCGGCTTGGACACTTAATTGTATTGTCTGTAAAAATGTTCAAAAAACATATTATTTTCATAGAACACAATTTTGTGAAGGAAAATAGATCATCTTATGACAACCTTATCTACTTGCCCAGTACCCAACTTTGGTACTCATTAGCTCCCTATCAAATATTTGATCAATTCTTGCACAAAACTCTCATGGTCTCTAGGAATTTAAAAGGTCTAAATTCTTATGATGTTTTAAACTTGCACTAGCCCAATTCCTTACCGAGCCTATGACTTCATTTCATTTGGAGGATATTTCTTTATATTTTCTTGGGAGCTTGTTGAATGACCAAATTAAGGTTATGACTATTGATTGTGGTATACAACATTATCTACTAATGTTGATTCATGTTGAAGTCAGAAAAGGTAGAAAAGTAAAAACTGAAAGAATAAACCAACCTTAATGTTATCCCATTCACACAAAAGAGGTGAAAAGTGACTCAACAAATGACATGGTATTGGCGTTAAGAGGGGATAAATGTGTTGTGATATCTTAACACCATGAATAAATATCTTCATTTATTCTAAATTTGTGATCAAGTTACGGAGGTTAGTTTGACCCCTTGATTTCAAAGGTTTAATATACCCATCATGTTCACAAGAATTTCTAATGTTGTTCTTGCCAACATATTCTCTCTTTCACTTCTAATGTTATTCTTGCCAGCATACTCTCTCTTTCACTGAGAGAGCACTCAGAATGATGGGCACCAACAAAAGCATTTTTCAACCTCTACAATCTGCCTGAAATCATTGGGCAATATAAAAGTTCCCAAACTGCCCAAATTTTTCCCAGAGTGCCCAAATGTTTTTGGGCACAAATGAAATTTTTTTGTCAACCTTTATAAGGTGCCTCAAATGATAAGGCAGAATTTAAATTCTCAAAATGCCTAAAGTGTTTTAGCATCATGATTTTTCCAAAGTGCCCAATTTTTGTTTAGCGATGAGAAAATTTCAACCTTTATAATCTTCATGGCCAGCATACATTTTCAAGATTGCCAGAAATTGTGGAGCATCTTGTAAAATATTTCTCCCTAGTCTTTTGAGCATCCTGATTTTTTGAATTCCCAAATTTTTGAGCAAATATGAAATTCCCACACTAAAAAATTATTTTTGAGCATCTTGGAAAACATTTCTCAAGAATTTTACAGAGTGCCCAATTTTATGGGCAACTTGAAAAAAAAAATGTAAATTTCCCCAAGTTGTCCAAACTTTTTGCATGGTTTGGAAACCCCCCCAATGTATAATCATTATGAAAAATTGTGTCCTTTGCAACTTGTCCTATACAATTAAAAAATGTCCTTTGCAATTAAAACTAGTTGCAAAGGACATGATTTCTCATAGTGAATTCAATGTAAGGTTAAGTTAATCCCATCATGCTATTTTATTTATCAATTTTGTGTGAATAACATAAAAGTTAGTTTATTCCTTATATGATGCGCTCCCAAGTCCCAAGTTAGCCCCAAGTTGGGCTAAGTCATTCAAGTTACGGAATTTCTAGGATTCGGGGCACGCTCCTAACTTCCAGCACTAAAAGGGGATGAGAAGGGCGTGTTGAAAGCTCCGGGATAGACTAGGAAGAGGGACAAGTTTACTCAATTATGTGGTCTTGCATCCAAATCCAACCAACAAGTTGGTTAGAACTCATTCTGCACCTTTTTGGTGTTGGGACAAACCACGGGCTAACTTGCATTCACTTGCACTCACTTGACTCACCACAGCCTAGACTTGAGGAAAATCACCACCTTCCCCCATATAGTATTTTCTACAACTCTCCACCGCACTTGCATCCAAATGGCTCTTTTTCCTGGGACTCCCAAAGTGGAGTCTCGAAATTGTCCTGGTTTGGACTCCTGGGACTTTGGACGCTCATAACTCCTTGCCCCAAACTTGGATCGAAACGAGGTCTAAACCAAAGTTGTAGCTCTCCTTGAGAGATTTCCAACGGTGTGTCACACATCACCTGCATGCACTGGAATCAAGTCGATTCCTGACTTTTAGTGGTCGGGAGTCAAACTGCCAATTTGACTCCCGACCCTTCTTTCGACCATAACTTGTGCTGCAAATGTCCAAATGGTTCATGTGAGGCCATTTTGGACATCTAAACTTCAAGACCTTTTCAATGGTATAAAGAATGCCTCAATGCGAGGTGTTTTGACCCCTGCAATCGCGCTCTGAATTTTCGGAAGTCCCGAAGGACATCCAAGTCCCAATTTTCGGGAGTGTGAGTGGCGACCTCACAACTCCCTCAAAGTGGGGTTGCAACATTATATTTTAATCATTTAAACCCCCAGATCAAGATAGAATTCAATGAAATAAAAATATCCCTATTAAACTTTGGTGTGAATCCAACTTCATGTGAATTGATCCCCATAACCAATGACAAGGTGACCAATGACCTTAAGTCCTAACCACTTGGGTTGGTGTGACTTAGCATCCATGAGTGCACTATAAATGATGAATGGTAAATGGTTAGGAAACAATTTTTTATTGGGTTCCAGTTGCTTAACTAACCATGGTGGTTAGCTCAATGTTTTTTTTACCACCTACCTATTAATAACCCACAAACAAATTGTTAATAAGTAAGTATTAAAAACAACTTTACCTATGTATGAACCAATGTTGTGAAAATTTTATTTTTCAATAAAACAATCAGGCTTGGGTATCATAATATATTTCAAAACCCTTGGGTATAATTAAATTTATTTTTCCCAACTTGTGGAGGTTATTAGGTATCAAGTTCAAGGTTGTTGAAATGGATGCAATTTTGAGTATAATTAAGTTTTAAGGTTTAGATTTCAAAAGTTATTATTTGATTCAAATTAACAAGGATTCCATCATCTAACTCTCTAACACATCATCCATTGTCACAAAATTTTGAAAAGACAACAAAATGGTATTAAAGTGCATGTCACGTATGTGCATAATGCATATTATGTTTGTAACCAGAAAATGATATAATTTTTTTAATTTATAAGCATTACTACACATCATGATTTTTTAAGAAGTTCAAATTGATTAATTAATTATTTTGACTAATGGACATGTACATTTTGACTAAAGGTCATGGGCTTGAATGGCACACATTTTTTTGACTGATCAACTTGACTATAATGGTTAATTTGATTACATACGTATAGTCAAGTTGTATAACCTTAATCAAAATGGCCAATGGTCTTTAGTCAATTGAACATTTAATAAAAATGGCCAATGAATTTTAATCAAAATGACTAATGATCTTTAGTCGAATTAAACATTTAATCTAAATGGACAATGATATTTCAAGAAAGTGATGAATGGTTTTTAGTCAAGTTGAACATTTAGTCACAATGGTCAATGATCTTTAATCAGATGTGACATGGTTTATTACCCTATGTATGTACCTTTTACCTATTCATTCACCTATTTATCGACCTGACTATTTACCTACTTACAACCCACCCATTTATCTACCTATTATCTACCTACCTACCTATCTAGTACTTATACCTTTTCACCTACCAAGTTATTTACCCATTTACTTGCATATTACTTACATCATACCTATCCACCCATTTATTTAAAATTAGCCACTAGGTGTAGCCATTATATTTAACCATTGGGTTTACCCAAAATTTAACCATTAGGTTTACTTTAAATTTAACCACTAAGTTTAGCCATGATGCTTAACCATTATGGCACTAGGTTTAACCTAACATAAAAAAATTATAGGTTTTATGGGTTCATTTCAAATATGTGTGGAATTTGTTATTTCATAGGTTCATATTGTTTAAACACAAATATCGTGCATTATTTAAACACAAAAGTCGTGTGCATAACTTTTTTGTATAAACACCACAAATAAACATAGTATATCCATGTCTAAACGATATGAATAGGAATATAACATTCATGTTTAAATAATGTGCACAACATCAATGTTTAAACAATATAAATAGATGAATGACATTCGTGTCTAGTCCATACGAACCTATGAAAACCATATTTCGCACAACAATTATTACCAAATTGTGGCCTATGAAGTTTGTGATGCAAGTTGAACCATTAGACCTAAACTTGGAACCTTAAACCATTAACTATTAGATTTACCATTAAGTATAACCTAAATTTAACCATTAAATATAGTTTAAGTTTAGCCATTATGTTAAACTATTATATTTACCCATTAAATTTAATTTAGGTTTAACATTATATTTAACCATTAGGTTTAACTTATGTTTAACCACTAGATTTAGCTATTAAGTTTAACCTATGTTTAATCATTATGTTTAAACAAGGTTTGGTCATTATGCTTAACCATTAGATTTAACCTAAATTATATTTAACTAAGGTTTAGTCATTATGTTTAACCATTCAATTTAACCACTATTTTTAGCTAAGGTTTAATGATTATGTTTAGTCACTAAATGTAGCCATTAAGTTTAACCAAGGTTTAATTATGAAGTTTAGTCATTAAATTTATCAATTAGGTTTAACCACTAGATTTAGTTACTATTTTTAACTAAAGTTTAGCCATGAAGTTTAGCCATAGGTTTATCAATTATGTTTAGTTAAGGATTAATCATTATGTTTAACCATTAAACTTAGCCATTAGGTTTAGCCAAAATTTAGGCATGAAATTCAGTCATTAAGTTTATCAACTAGGTTTAGCCATTATGTTTAGCCAAGGTTTGATCATTATATTTAGCCAATAAATTTAACCATTAAATTTAGCCAAAATTTAGGCACATGAAATTTAACTAGTAAGTTTATCAACTAAGTTTAGCCACTATGTTTAGTTAAGGTTTAATCATTATGTTTAGCCAATAGATTTAGCCATTAAGTTTAGTCAAAGTTTAAGCATGAAATTTAACCATTAGATTTATCAACTATGTTTAACCACTATGTTTAGTCACAATTTTGTCAATATGTTTAACCAAGGTTTAACCATTAAATTTAGCCATTAATTTATCAATTAGATTTTGTCATTATGTTTAACCAAGGCATAGTCATTATGTTTAAACATTAAATTTAGCCATTAAGTTTAGCTATGAAATTTAGCCATTAAGTTTATCAACTAGGTTTAGCCAAATTTTAATTAGATTATGTTTAAACCACTATGTTTAATGATGTGAAATAAACATGTGAAATAAAAAACTTAACAAAAGTTGAGCACTTTTGATGGTGTAATCAACTTTACAAAAACTATCCTCAAAAATGGCTTCTAGGCATAGTAGACCACAAATAGACATTAGTGGAATAGGGATGGGCAAATATAGTGGACCACAAACAAATAGTAATTGACCACAAATTTGGACAAATTGGAGAAAATTGACAAAACGAATAGGAATGCATAAAAAATGAAAAAAAATATATGAATGGAAATAAACATGGATAGAAATGGACATAATGGACAAGATTGACAAAATGAACAGAAATGTATAGAAAGGATAGAAAATGGACATATTGTACAGAAATGGACAGAATATATAGCATTGATAATTGGACAAAATTGAAGAATGGATAGAAATGGACAAACTCACAATCAATCTACAATAAACAAATCAATCTCAAATTCATGGGGGTTGGTAGAATAAAATAATCGAAACTTTCAAAAACTAAAATTGGTGTCAACAAAAATCACATGGGAAAAAATGGGACCCCGCATTGCCCAACCATGTTTGAAGAAAGGGAACTATCAAAAAACCTTGCAAGGAACATAATTTGACCCCTCAATGAATCAAGAACTGCTACTTTGGACAAGTTATAACATTGTTTAGTTCCCCCTTAAATAGGACACACCCATTGTAACATGCATGAATGGAATTATAAATCAGCCTTAGTTTATGAACTAGTTTTTTAGCTTGGTACAAATCCTTTGGCAAGTTGTTGTCAAAACCATGCTATTCTCATCATTGAATTATTGCAAAAAAAAAAAAAAAAGCTAATTTTCAATGCAAGTGGGTTGTTGTGGCTAAATGTTGAATTTGCACCGCCAATAATTTTTTATGCACCTATACCCTATTCACATACATAAACCCATTATCAAATACATTTTGAGGATAAACAACATGCAAAACTAATAAGAAAACTATTTTTAAAAAAAATGGAATACCTACAAAAAATCAAAAGTTGAAATCAAGGTCATCTTCAAAAGACCTTGCTCCTCAATGACCATATTATTTTTTTCAATTATATTGGACTTTGAGGTAAGAAAATTTGTCATGCTCATAGGCTTGGAAGCCCCATCACATCCAACACGAGCAACATCAAGCCAATTTTTAATCACAAAAATTAAGTGATCCAAGTTTTCAATCCCCAAGCATGATCTCCGAAGGTTTGTGATGACACTAGCAACACTAAATATTTGCTCTATCTCTATATGTGACCCCATAATGCCAAGCACCTAACGAACTAAAAAAATAATGTGGAAATTGCATTGCATGTTATGCCCACCAAACCAAGGGGTTATCATGATCTTTTGATCGCACAAGTAACTAACAAAATAATTGTAGTTCATTTTCAAAGTCAAAAGGATCACATCATTAGCTAACACAACTTGCCCAAAATAAATATCAACTTCTTCAATTGTCAAAAAAGGACATACAATCTTAGTGTCATAATTTGCAACAATTTCAATAATATCAACATTCCCACGAAATTTTGAATACATTTCATGTTTTTATGACGCAAGTCAAGCACGATTGCTAGCATGTTGTGGGCCTTATAATGGTTGTAAGCCATTAAAAACCCCAAGAATAGGTTGAATATCTCCAAAACTTGCACCATCATCCTTTACTTAAATTCTTGCAATTTCAATCAAAATCACCATAGATTAATGGTTGATTCAAAGATTCAATGCTAGCCACACCAACTTTCAAAACACTGCATAAATTGAAAACAAAAATAAGAACATCTAACAATAACCAATACCCTCGAGTTTGGTTTCAAACACATTGCCTAACAATTGGAAGTAATGTATCCATAATTGTTTCAAATGTGGCCCAAGTTTGGCCCAACGACATTCTTGAAGACAAGTGTAAAACATGTTGTTATCCATAACATATGGAAATTGCATTTTGATATTCAAAAGTTTCTTGAAATAAAATAACTCTTGAAGCAAATTGCATCTTCACAAGAGTCTTAAGCATCCTTGTCGGCAACCTTGCAATGATACAAGCATCTTTCCATTCTTTCCTCCCCTTCCCCCAGTTTTTAATCCAAGTAATAGTTTTCTACATTGACGGTTGAATAGACTTCAAAATAACTTCTGAAAAACCTTGACAAAGCTTAGCATCATCACTAGCATACTAAATTGCCTTTGACATTACATGGCCAAAACATTTGTCCTACAAATGGTGTAAGGAGTTAAAAGGGAGAACCTGAAACTACATTAGAATTTAAAACATTAGTTGATGTGTTAAGATTGGAGTTTTTGTTTTTAACATAAACAATGACTTTTCCAAGCAAACCAAATGTGTCTAATATAATTTTTACCTGGTTTGCCATGGTTTCGCCAATTGTATTTTGCATTTCAAAAACCCCAACAATAACATGGGTGGGATCCCAAAAACTATTGGAAAGTTGACACCATAGCAAATGTGTCATACCCAACGCACGACATCCAAAAATCAAAAGAGGTTATGCATGTAATACAAAAAACAAAAGTTGGGAAAACATATTTCTCCTTGGGTTTTGTCATAATTTTGGAAGGACTTCATTCATTAGTTGCCTTTGAAATGGAAATTGAACCCACTCGCATTGATGAAGAACTAAATGCCTCAACCATGGATTTTCTACATATGACAAAGGATGGTATTCTTTAGCAATGTATGGCATCAAGTCTTCCAAAAAATATGTTTGTGTTGAGTTTGATTTTGCATAAGGTTTATGGTTGCCAAAAAGATTTGTAATTTGAGAAGGAAGAACAATTTCCTTTTCTTTGTAACTTGTCTTTCATTAACAGTTTCTACAATTGTTTATAGCAAAAAAGACCCTCGCCTCTTATACACCTTGGGATGTTCATTAGAAGTTTTTTTCCCAATGAACTTGTGTTACCTGGTGACTTGTAAAGATTCAACAAAACAAGATTAAGACATTTGTTTAATTTTGAATTTCAATTTAATTTTGGAGGGAAAGGAATTAAGATTTAGATCTTGATTGTGATGAAGGTGATGATGATTATTGTTACACATAGACATACTTAGAGAGATGTTATAAAATATAATAAAAACACAATATGTGGTTTAAAGTTATTTTGGGTCGTGAACCACATATTTTCATGTTTTTCATTTTTGATTTTTACACTTTATACAAGAGATTTTGATATTTTCAATTCTAAGCAAAAAAATAAAAAATAAAAAAATTGATGAAGAACATACTTTGAACTATTGTGTTTTTTTTTTCTAAACTATAATCATTAAAATCTAATCACAAATTTTGATTATGAAAAATAATATAAAATTTGGGAAATAATGAAGTAGTACAATAATGATAAAATTGTGTGAATGTAGTTTGCAATAGAACTTGAATGGGGTAAAACAACATATTACATATGTTATAAGTATTATTGAAAATACAATTTGTATTGTTTGTTAGTAGGCAAAAAATAATTATGAGTAGAATTTGCACCTACCAACTTGTACCACGGTTCCCTTGGGATGGTTTCCCAACATCAACTTGCATTATAAAAGGGTGACATACAATACATCGTATTAATTGTGGATTGCAAAAAATTATTGTAGTATGCCCATTAACAATTTAAAAAACCCCCAAAAATTAGAGGTGTGATGGAAAAGGTACCATAATTTTTTATTAGCTTGGAATTGTGGAATGAAAAGTTGCCAAATTGCCTCCATATCAATATTAGATGCCTCTTCTGATCCAGTAAAGGGCAATTCAATTAGGGTGGCATTACATGATCACATAAATGCATCATGTTCATTACACATTTCAGCTGTCACACTTGGTGATGCCATCCTTATAACTATATGCAATAGAAGTAACATAAAAAAAACAGCCATAGCAACATGAGTTGTAGTAGCAAAAGTAGCAGAAATAATAGTAAAAGTAATTATAATAAAAGTAAAAGTAGCAGTGACAAACTATAAACCTAGTTTGTATTTTATATTGCAAAAATAGTAAGAATTGGGTTATATGTTAGTTATTGTCTTTGTATAATTAAAACTTAAGTTGATCTTTGTACCAAAAAAAAAAAAAAAGATAGAAAAAACATGCTTAATGAAACTAAACTTGTGAAACTCTTGTCGCAAATTACATATGTAGTGATGTAGCCAAAGCAATCGTAGTAGATTATTGACAAGCTACAATTAAAACAAAACTTTCAAGAAGAAATGAAGAAACATAAATGTAAACCATTGTAAAGTTTTGATTTGACAAGATTTAAGTGTCAAAATTCAAAACCAGCACACAACGATGTTGGTGACTCTTTACAACTTGAGCTCTAGTTTCTACAAGGAAAAAAAAACAAAAGATGAGATTGAAAAACAATACTTGATGAAGTTGAAGCTATGAAACCTTTATCACAAATCACATATATAATGATGTTATGGCCAAAGTAATTATAATGAATTATCACAAAGTTATAACTAGAACAAAGCTTTGAAGATGTTGCCAATTAAAAAGTAATGAGCAACACTTCCAAGCAATGGAATTATGAATTGTTACGAAGCTACAACAACAATGAAGTTGTTAAGACATAGCCACCAAAATAAAAGGAATGAACTACTAAAGTTACAACTTGACCAAAATTCTTAAAAGGAAATGAAGGAACATCAAACTATTGGAAACAACTGTTACAAAATGCAAAAATAGCAAAAATTTTGAGAGGAAACTGATGGGATGAAAACAAAGAACCCCTAACCTTAATAGCACATAAAACCCTAAAAGCTAAAATCGAACGTGTCTTAAACTTGGAAACCTAGGGAGGTCCCAGGGGTTTAATGTTTACCAAAAATATGCAAGTAGTAGGTTTCAGGTTCTACCTTGGTTCTATAATGAATAATAGTTCACACATAAAGGTCCTACATTATGTTTGAAAAAAACACATTTGTTCATGTCAAGTTCTAAAAACTTGGATCCGGAATTGCTAATTTTGACACTTAGACCCCAGTACCCCCACAACATTAATATAAAACATCTACTTACCTAGTAGTTAGTTATTTTCCTACTTATTTTCCTATATATGAGACCTATTTCCTACAAAACTGGTTACCAAGGTGAAACCAAATAAAAACTCAATTGAAGTTCATCCACAACTAAGTAATAACATGCATCTAATGGATGGTGCATTAGTGGGTGCTAGTTCATTGTGGCCCCCAAGAACACACTAGTGTTGGCCAATTCTACAATTTTTTAAAAACCTTTAGTTATGGTTTTGATTTTTTTATAAAAATTATAGACCTCCAAATAATGTCTAATTTTTTTTGAAGCATATGAAAACGTCCGAATAAGGTTTTAATTGACATTCTAAAACATGACAATTCCCTAAAGTGACAATTTTCATTTTTCTTGAAAGGAAGTGGTCCCAGGTACACTTAAGGTTTAGGGTTTTTAATTAAAATGATGAAATGATATTTTAAATGTTTTTTAAAAATTAAACAAATATATCGTTTATGATTCATAATGTGAAATTGATCATAGAAAACATCCCATATAATTTTCTCATTACAAATTGCACACAATTTCTTGTTTCATGTTTCCTCACAATGGGCATTTTTTTGGGGTCATGTCATTACTACAACTAACAACCAATACATTTTTGTTGGTTCTTCCCTATATCAACACAACCACATAAAACTAGTTGTGTTTGCCCCATACATGCTTGGTAAAACCTAAAAATATACATACATGTCTACTATCTTAGGGCAATATTACATTTTTATACCATAAAAAACAACAACAATATAAACAAATTAATCAATTAAAAATTATTTTCATTGATTTTTGTTATGAAATCTTCATAAAAGCCTTATTGAAAAATTTAAAATAACATCCAATTAATTTAAAACAATTATATTTCATTAAAAAAATTTAAAAATTAAAATTATTTTAAAGTTAATGTGTTTTATTTTAATCAATTCTTGCATAATCTTTCAAATCAATTTTTTAAAAAACTCATTTTAATAAGATTTAAAGGAATTGAAGTTAATTATTTGTATGTTTATTTAAAAAATTCATTTAAGAAATTAATCAAATGAATTTTAAAAATATTTCATAATGACATGAAACCGTGTGACAACCCAAAAATAAATAAATGATAAGAGGCATGCTTAAATCAATTACCCAATATTCCTATTTTGAAAAGAAACCCAACAAGTAGACGGGTAGACTTCAAAACAACCCATCAATTGGATGGGTACACCCAAAATCTACACATGCCCATCCATTAACTTGGGGCAATAACAAAAAACTTCAGACATTGACATAACCACAAGAAAAACAAAAAATAAAATTGGTTGTTTCCCCGACACTTCAAACATCAACATGACCATAAAGGTCATGAAGCTTGTGAGTTGTTGCCCCCACACATCAAAATAACCACAAAACGTAAAGAAGAACTAAATAACATGCATTAACAAAGCCTAAAAAAGTTAAAGAACTTATGAATTGTTGTTCCCATGTATTTACAAAACCAGGGCAAAAAATGACATCTTTAAAGTTGAACCCACATGCATCAACATAACTGCAACAAGTCAAATCCCCATTCATTAACATAACCACACGAAAACACAAAACCCCTTACATCAAATTGCCCCACACATTAACAAAACCAAACAAGGTGAAAGCAAATGCAAATGTATCTGACAACAATTAGAATCCATGTGACTAATTTAATATACATTACTTGACCACTAGAAATAAGGTATCTGTAATAACCTCAACAACAACCCAAGTTTGGCATTCCAGGACTTGAGATGACAAAACCAAAAAACCAAAAAAGTCTAGCAAGACCTTTGCCTGGTTAATTTGCCATGGTTGCACCTATTATGTTATGCATTTTAGAAATTCCCATTATGACATGTGTGGGTTCCCATAAATTGTTAATAAAATTAATAACCATAGCAAAGGTGTCATGTCCACCATGAAACATCCAAAGGTTGAAAGATGTGCATGTCATGTAAGAAGCAACTAAAGGTAGAACACATCCCTCCTTGGTTTTCTCCACAATGTTTGGTAGCACATCTATCACCAACTGATGTGTTACATGTGAACATTGATTTAAAACCTTCCATTTCAACGATGGATTCTCAACAAAGGATAATGGATGGTAACCTTTTGCAATGTATAAGACCATGTCTTCAAGAAAGGTGTGTTGCGTAAGGTCAACTTTGTTATAAGGCTACTACCTACCAAAAAATTCAATGATCATAGAAGGAAGGAAATTTTTCCTTTTCTTTGTTGTTTCTCATTGAGGTCCATCTTCATGATATTTTTGCACCAATAAAAAATCCTACCTCTTGCATTCTTCCACATGTTCATGAAATATGTTTTTTTTCAAAGAAGATGTCCCATGTGGTCTTTGTTATGGCTCACAAGACATATCTTTCCCATGGGAAACATTCTTAGCATTAACATTAATTGGATTGTAGTGGTAAACAATACATTGCATGATTTGGGGAATACAAGAATTAATTTGTGCACCACGATTGACAATAAAAACCCCAAATAACTTGTACTACATGCCAAGGATACCATATGCTTTAGTTGGTAAGAAGTTGTCGATAGAAAAAGGCCCAAGATGCATCTCCCTCACTATTTGACTTGATATTTGATGGTTATTGTGAACCTTGAATAGTACCTTCAACTTGAGACACAAATTAACCATACTCATCATTGTTTTTAGACAACATTATGTTAAGGTGAATGCCATTTACAAATGTCATTTATAACTGCTACTGTTTGGCTACAATAGGAACACACCATTAGCAAACAACTTGAGAAAAATGGAAGGCCACTAATACAGAGTTGTAGCATCTTGATAGCTACAACAAGAACAAAACAATAGCAAACACCTTTAGAAAATTGGAAAAACATGACTAATACAAAGTTGTAACATCTTGATAATTCCAATAGGAACATGATAACAACAAACAACTTGAGAAAATTGGAAAGGCATGACCAATACAAATTTGTAGCATCTTGATAATTACAACATGAACACCACATCAACAAAGAACTTGAGAAAATTGGAAGGGCATGGCCAATATAGATTTACAACATCTTGATAATTGTAATAAGAACATAATAAGAACAAACAACTTGAGAAAAATGGAAGAACATGGCTAATACAAAGTTGCTACATCTTGATAGCTACAACACCAGTAGCAAAAAGAAAATTGAAAGGCTTTGAAGGTTTTCAAAATATGTACAAGTTGAAGTTGTTGAAGTTCATTTTTTAGAAACTTATTACAAATTCAAAAATTTTGATGTAGCAATAACTTGAGAAGAAACAAGAAATGAACATGCACAATAACAACATCAACTTGTGAAAGTTCAAGAAATAAAGGTGAGAAAGTTTACTTCATGAAGAAAATTATCATGAATATTGGAGATTTACCAAAAACCCGAGCATGAACAAATAACCAAACAGATCCATTATGAACATGAGAAACAACAAAACTTGCAAGCAAGCTACAAATCATCAATAAGAGGAAACAAAGAAACAAAAAAGAACATAAGGTGCAATGTAAGGAAACAAAAAAAAGGCGTTAACAATGCAAGATACCTCCAATTGTCGAAGGTCACACAATTATCGAAGTATAACACTCATGCCAAAGAAAGAAGGTCATCAAAAATCATAACACATATAGTAAAATCCCACTCATGTACTCAAAAAAAAACATTGTCAAAAAAAAATAACATAAATAGTTGAGCTCAAAAAGTGAAAAGCTCAAAATCTCAACATCAATGGGGAGAAAAAGAAAAAATATATATGAAAAGAAACAAAACTTGCAAGCAATTCAAGCTACAAACCATCTACAAAGCATCAACAAATGGAAACAAGGAAACAACAATGAACATGAACTTCTAATGCAATACAAGGAAACAAAACATTAAGGAAGAAGGTGATAAGAAACCTGAAATTGTTAAAGGTTTTGCATCTATTGAAGTATCCCACTTATGCCAAAAGAAAAAATATTACTAAAAAACATAAAGCAGACAGTCACACTCAAAAAACCAAAAGCTTGAAATCTCAACATTGACAAGGACAAAAAGAAAGAAAGCTCAAAGGAATTCAAACAGACCTTAACCCTAAATGTAATAAGATTTAAACCGGATGTGGGACAATTGTGTTGGTGGGTGTTGGGTTTAAGGTTTTGCTATTTTTTTTGGATTCCCAATTACGGGTATAAAGGCGAATCTTCAAACTACGCGGATCTCCGGTTTGGGTTTCCATTTAGTTCCACATTGTTGGACTTGGTTTTGGGTAGGGTACATGGATCCATATCCTTACCCAACAATTTAAACTCGCTTAGTGGATACTAAGTCAAAATTAGAACACACCACCCCCATTTTGAGGCCATCTAATAAAATGAACCCCAATTTTGAAAACCCTGGAACACTTTTAGACCCTTCCCTATATGGAGGTTAGCAAGGGAATAAGAAACCAACGGAATTTTTTTTTGTCATGTCCATGCACCATTCATCCATAGTGGTGCATGAATGGGTATGCTAGTCCATTCTCATTCCGACTTCTAAGCAAAACGAAAGCCTAGCTATCAAAGCTCCTTTTCACGGTTGAATGGACAAATTCAAACGTATGTGCGCAATCTTCTGCTGGCCAACCATTAGGATTAACCAACTAGAGTGAACCACCACCCACCAATGCGCCACCATGGATGGATGGTGCACTGATAGGATTTTTTCTTTTCTATCCATGTGCCATCCCAACTTGACTTTTTTTCTTTGCACTTTCTCAGCCCTGATTTTAGTTTTTTTTTGCCCCCTTACCAATTTTCCCCCCTTGATCTTAGTTTTCTTTTCCAAGAACTTTATTTTCTCCTCCCCCCCCACCCAGTT